>Ga0181516_10000309_pt1 | contig 47822 bp, 41 predicted proteins | sample PEATcosm2014_Bin_25_FD_121104 | JGI IMG/M metagenome (GOLD analysis project Ga0181516, IMG submission 121104) | Peatland microbial communities from MTU Mesocosm Facility, Houghton, MI, USA - PEATcosm2014_Bin01_10_metaG | ecosystem: Environmental > Terrestrial > Soil > Wetlands > Peat | place...
GCTCTTGCTTCGACAACATTAGCTTCCCAGTTCTCGACCGAATGGACAACAACGTCCTGAAACTTCACATTTAGCCCCTGAGGGAAAGCCCTACGGTCTACACCATTTCCGAATCTGCTCTAGAATCCTTCGCCTCCCGAGCGGGCCACGGGATCGTGCGCGGCCGCGGCGCGAATCCTCGCGTCTTGCAGCGGTATCCTGAAGTTGACCTATGGCCGACATCCTCCCGATCAACCGTGCGCGCACCGCCGGTGCAGCTCGACCCGTCCGCAAACGCAAACGGCGCTGGTTGCGAATTGTGCTTTTGTCCGCCGCAGGGCTGCTGACGCTGGCGGTGGTGGGCGCGTGCGTGGGCGTGCTGTGGCTTCGGTCGGCGGAAAAGGCCGCGTTGCCGGTTCTCGACGGGGACGTGCATGCGTCCGGGTTGTCGGCGCCGGTGAGGGTGCGGCGCGACGCGCATGGAGTGCCGCACATCGAGGCGGCCACGCAGGACGACCTGTTCGTTGCGCAGGGCTATGTGACGGCACAGGACCGGCTGTGGCAGATGGATGCCTACCGGCGCAACTCCAACGGCGAGCTGGCGGAGGTGATGGGCCCGTCACTGCTGGAGCACGACAAAGCGCAGCGGGTGCTTCAGTTCAAGACCACCGCGAGACGCGTCTATGCCAATCTGCCCGCGGCCGACCGGGCGCGCCTGGACGACTACGCGCGCGGCGTGAATCTTTTCATCCAGCAACACCAGGACGCGCTGCCCGCGGAGTTCAGGCTGCTGGCGTACCGGCCGCAGCCCTGGAGCGGCGAGGACTCAGTGAGCGTGGGGCTGATGATGGTGCAGTTGCTGGACACGCACTGGCCCACCAAGCTTTCGCGGGAGCGGATCGCGGCCAGGCTGGGCAATGAGCAGCTTGAGTCGGACCTTTATCCGGTGGGTTCGTGGCGCGATCATCCGCCCACCGGGCTGGTGCTGGACCTGACCAAGCCGCAGCCAGCGCCGCCCAAGAGCGATGACGAGGACGACGAGGATGAACCATCGACCGCGAGCGCCGCGCATGCTGCGATGCCCGCACAGGTAGACCCGCGTGCGCTGTTGGCCACGATGGGGCTGCCGGACTGCGACGGATGTGCGGCGGGCTCGAACAACTGGGTGGTGGCCGGCAGGCACACGGCCAGCGGCAAGCCGCTGCTCGCGAACGATATGCACCTGGGGCTAACGGTGCCCAACATCTGGTTCATGGCCGACCTGGCGGCGCCGGGATTCCACGCGGCGGGCGTCACCCTGCCCGGCATGCCTTTCGTGATTGCCGGGCACAACGAACACGTGGCCTGGGGCTTTACCGCGCTGATGGGCGACGTGCAAGACCTCTACATCGAGAAGCTCGACGGCAAGGGCAACTACCAGGATCTGGATACTGCGTGGAAGCCGCTCGGCGTAGCTCACGAGGTCATCAAAGTGCGTGGAGGGAAAGATGTGGTGCTTGACGTTCAATCCACCGCGCACGGGCCGCTGCTGAATCCGATTCTGCCCAAAGAGACTCGGCCGATTGCGTTGAAATGGACGCTGTACGATCCGGCGCTGTCGGCGCTGCCGCTCTTTGAGATTGACACGGCCGCAAACTGGACGGATTTTTCCAGGGCGCTTGAGATGTGGAGCTGGCCGACGCAGAATCTGGTCTACGCGGACGACCAGGGGCACATTGCTTACCACGCGATCGGGAAGATTCCGCTGCGGCCGGGCGGGCTCGACGACAAGCCCATTCAAACCGGCGCCGGGAACAGCGCGCACGAGTGGCAGGGCTACATGGCCTTCGATACGATGCCCAATGCCGTCGACCCGCCGTCGGGCTTTCTGGCCACTGCCAACGCGCGCGTGACAACGAACGCGTCTCCTTACCCGCTCACCGACGAGTGGATCGATCCTTACCGCGCCGAACGCATCTACAAGTTGCTGGATGGGCGCGACGGCCTCACTCCCAAGGACATGCTCGCGGTGCAGACAGATGTGTACAGCGAGATGGACCAGGAGATGGGCCAGCGGCTGGCCTACGCCATCGACCATACAGACGGTGTGGACACGCGCCTGCGCCAGGCCGCCGACCTGATGCGGACCTGGGATGGCCGGCTGACGACCGACTCCGCTGCAGCATCCATTGTGACCCAGGCGCGCAATGCGCTGTGGCCGCTGATCCTGGTGCCGAAGCTGGGCGAAGACGCGAACACCTATCGCTGGATGGAATCCGACTTTGCCGAAGAAGAGATTGTGATGCACGCCAAGCCGGCATGGCTGCCGCCGGGCTACAAGGATTGGGACGCGCTGATGACCGCGGCGGTGCGCAAAGGCATGGACGACGGCAAGGCGCCGGGCGATGTGCCGGCGTGGATATACGGAAGCTGGCATGTGGTGGATATCGAGCACCCACTGGCCGGCCTTCTGCCGTTTGTGTCGCGGATCGCTGGAACCGGCCCGCATCCGCAGAGCGGTGACACCACCACGGTGAAGCAGGTGGGCAGTGACTTCGGACCGTCGCAGCGATTCACCATGGACTGGAGCAACATCGACGGCTCAACGGAGAATATCGCGCTGGGCGAGAGCGGCGATCCGTACAGCTCGTACTTCCGCGACCAGTGGAACGACTGGTACGGCGGGACGACGTTTGCGCTTCCCTTCTCGCCGGCTGCGGTGGCCGCCCAGACGCGGCATACGCTGCGGCTCCTTCCATGAACGGCGAGGGATCAGGGATCGGGGATCAGGGATCGGAAAAACCGCGGGTGCCCCAGGTCTCATATCTGAGACCTGGGGATTCGATCGGCTTGCGCCAATTCATCGGACCTGCCGTGATTCTTGTTGCGGCGGCTGTGGCCGTTGCACCGCAATTTCTCTGGGGCAACTCCTGCGGGCACGACTTTGACTTTCATCTTGTCTCGTGGTTCGATGCGCTGAACGCCTGGAAGCACGGAATTCCCTATCCGCACTGGACGCCAAGCGCGAACTACGGCGCCGGCGAGCCGCGGTTTGTCTTCTACTCGCCGCTGACGTGGATGATGGGGGCGGCGCTCGCGATCGTCCTGCCGTGGACGCTGGTTCCAGCAGCACTGACATTCTTGCTCCTAGCGGGAACGGGACTGGCGACCAGGGCGCTGGCGCGCGAGGTGCTTGGCGAGGGCGCGGCAACTCTGGCCGGATGCGCGGCACTGTTTTCTGGTTATGCGCTGTTTACAGCTTACGAGCGCTCGGCCTTTGCGGAACTGGCCGGGGGATTCTGGATTCCGCTGGTGTTGCTGTTTGCACTCCGCAGCCGTCACGTATCCGGTCACGGCTCGGCTGGCTCCAACTGGCGGCGCGTCTCAGCAAGCGCCTTCGACGGATCCGCCGCATTGCTGGCGGTGGCCATTGCAGGGGCATGGCTCTCGAACCCAACTGTCGGCGTGATGGCCTGCTACCTGCTCGCCGCGGTTGCATTGGTGATGGTATTGCTTAAGCGGTCGTGGGCGCCGGTGCTGCGCGCCTCCGCCGGCGCGGTGCTGGGCATGGGCCTCATTGCGATTTATCTGGTGCCCGCGGCCTGGGAGCAGCGATGGGTGGATATCCACAAGGTAACCGAAGACCCGGGACAGACGCTTGAAAACAATTGGCTCTTCGCGGTTCACTCTGACCCGTCGCTTGCCTATCACGACCAGGTGCTGCATACCGCTTCGATGATCGCCGTCATCATGATTGCGGTGACGCTTGGCGCACTGCTGGTGTGTTGGCTGCGCGGCCGTTTGCCGGGCGGCCGGCCATGGTGGGTTCCGCTTGCGCTTGTCCCCGTCGCGGTTCTGCTGCTCCAGTTCTCTTTCTCGCGGCCCCTGTGGAATCTGCTGCCCGAACTGCGCTTTCTGCAGTTTCCCTGGCGCTGGCTGCAGGTACTGGAAGCGCCGATGGCCATCTTTGTTGCCGCGGCTGCCTGGCCTGGCGATTCGCGGCGCAACTGGCGGCGCATTGGCGTTGGAACGGCGGGTGCGGCGATCTTTCTTGCGATCACGGCTTATGCGGCAAAGGACCTCTATCAGGTTTGCGACGAAGAAGACGCAGTGGCGCCGATGGTGAACACGTATAGTTCTGGCCAGGGCTTTATCGGGACATATGAGTACGAGCCCGTCGGCGCGGATATTTCGCTCATCGCCGCGGGGCTGCCCCAGGCCTGCCTGGTCAGCGACCCCGCGATCGCCCTTGGCAGGCCGGCAGAGGATCCCGACGCGCCCCCGGCATGGGACGCCGCTCAGGGCAGTTGCGAGGCCACTTATGCCGCGGCTCAAAACACGGGGCCAGAGCATCTGCGAATTGAAGCTGCCACGCCGCGGGCGGGATTCCTGATACTGCGCCTGCGCAGCTATCCAGCCTGGCTGGTGAAGGTAAATGGACGCGCCGCCTCTTCCCTGCCCCGCCGCGACGATGGGCTGATCGCCGTGCCTGTGCCGCAGGGCTCGGTGGATTTGACCGTGGACTGGACGGCGACGACGGATGTGATTCTGAGCCGCTGGCTGAGCGGCCTGAGCGTGCTGGCGCTCATCGGCCTGTGTTTGCTGGAGCGAAGGCTGGCCCGCGCTCATTTATCATGAGAGCAATGACCGTGGATGTGAAATCGCTGTTGAAAGAAGGCGCGGAGTTGACCGACCACGCCCTGGAAGAGTTGCTTCCCTGCGTAAAGACTGTGCCCACGTCGATTCACGGGGCTATGCGCCACTCAGTGTTTGCAGGCGGCAAGCGGCTCAGGCCGGTGCTGGCCATGCAGGCCGGAGTCGCGATTGCGGGCGCCTTGCCTGCGGGAATTGAAAGGCTGGGCGCAGCCCTTGAGATGCTGCACACCTATTCGCTGATCCACGACGATCTGCCGGCGCTGGACAACGACGAGCTGCGCCGCGGCAAGCCCACCTGCCACGTAGCATTCGGAGAGGCGATCGCGATTCTTGCCGGCGATGCGTTGCAAACGCGCGCCTTTGAGGTGCTCTCAGGACTCGACTCGCCTCCCGCTGCGACGGTTCAGATGATCCAGCTCATCGCCAACGCCGTGGGCACCGTGGAAGGCATGATCGGCGGACAGGTGCTGGACCTGGAGAGCGAACACCAGAAGCCCACCGGCAAAATGGTGGAGGCCATTCACCGCGCCAAGACTGGCGCGCTGATCCGCGTGAGCGTGGTGAGCGGAGGCGTCTATGCCGGGGCAACCATCAAAGACGTGGCCCGCCTGACCATGTTCGGCCTCAAGGCCGGCCTGGCTTTCCAGATTGTGGACGACGTGCTGGACATGACCGTGGACTCCGCGCAACTGGGCAAGACAGCGGGCAAGGACCAGGCCACGGAAAAGGCCACCTGGCCTGCGGTTTACGGCATCGAGCAAAGCCAGCGCGATGCGGCCCACTTGATCGAGGAGGCTTTTACGGCGCTGGAGCCCTATGGGGAGCGCGCGGATGGATTGAAGGCAGTTGCCCGCTACCTGGTGGAGCGGAAGAACTGAGAGACAGCTTCTAGCTGCTAGCCTTTAGCTGGTTCCTCGGTAAGAGGAGTTCTCAACCGCCGTTGAGTGAATGGTGAACATTGTCCGCACCTGCATCCGCAGCTGGCCTCCCACATCCACAAGCTAGAAGCTAGAGGCTGAAATCGATGCTCTCCGAAGCCGACATCCTCACCGCGTTGCGCGACTGCTTCGATCCCGAGGTGAAGTTGAACCTCGTCGACCTGGGCTTGATCTACGCCATCGAAACCGGTCCGGACCCGGACTCAACGCCGGCGTGGCCGCGGCAGTGGGTAAAGGTGACCATGACGCTGACCACGCAGCAGTGCCCGGCCAGCGGGCTCATCTTTGAGCAGGTACACAACCGCCTGGCCGGCATCGCCGACATCGGCAAGATCGAAGTCAACCTGGTATGGGAGCCGAAGTGGACGGCGCACCGCATCAGCGAGGCCGGGCGCCGTCAACTCGGAATCTAAGAGCGGCTATTGGGAGAGAATGTTTCCCAACTTGTCGCGCTGGGCGGCAAATTCTTCCACTGCGCCCTCCGCCTGGTTCAGCAGCCACTGGACATGGCCGATATAGTCGGGGAGATCTTTCCACCAGGCGCCCAGCACGTTCTTCTGGTCCAGCAGCGCCAGCGACGTTCCAGCAGCGGCGGCCAGGAGTCCGGCACGGCGCTTGCCGCTCAGCAGCAGCGCCCCGCTGGTGACAAGGGTGGCGGCGGCGGCAATCCGAACCCAATTCGGGGAGTCGGATTCCGGGGCGGTGTTGGACCTTGCGGAGTTCAACTCTGCGTCATAATCGCTTGGTAACTTTGAAAGCGGGACGACCACCATCTTTTCTCCTTCCGCTCCCAACCGCGGCTTTCTGCCGGTCGAGGAACGGTGTATTGAGTATCGCTCCAAAATCTGCGGGCCCAGGGGAAAATTTTCCTCAGGTGCCCGTTCAAACTAGAAGTCTATTCACAAGGCTGGACTTAGCTCTGGAATCGCTCAGCCTTCAGTCCAGGTCGAAGTCGCGTAACGGCTTGCCCTCGGCAGGTGAGTCCTTGGCCTTGCGCAGGGCCTCGGCAAACTTCTTTTCCATCAGGTCGGCCTTGTTCTTCTCCGCGTCAACCGATTGGCGGAAGATGGACTCCTTGCGCTCTTCCTGCTCGCGCATGGCCTTGGCCGCCGTCTCCAGGTCCTCGAACATCCGCTTGCGGGGAGCCGGCGTGTGACTCACTACCAGTCCTGTGGCTGCGTCGATCCTGAGCATAGCCCCGCAATCCGGGCATGCGACTTCAAAGATCTTTTCTTTCCCTTTAGCCATGACACTGCTGATTGTAGGCGCTGTCCATGGCGGTTGCACAGTCTGTGCAAATCGGCGGAATCTTGCGCAAATGTACGCTATGTACGTCTTGTAGCGTACATCATGGTACACTCGAGTCATGGAAGTTCCCATTACCCAGTTTCGGCGGCAGATTTTCACGCTGGTCAACAAGGCGCTGGAGGGCAATGAGGTATGGGTTTCCCACAAGGGCCGCCGCTTGAAACTCGTCCCCGATGGCCAGCCGGCCAACCGCCTGAGCCGGATTACACCCATGGCGATCATTAACTACGCTGAGGGCGGCCTTGAGAATACAGGCTTGCTCGAGGAGATGACGCGTGCATGGGAAGCGGACTGGGACCGCGATTTTGGCCCAGTTCCAAGCTCGTCCCTGGCCCGCAGATCGGCTTCTGGCCGGAACCGCGTCAAGCCGTGATCGCCTATCTCGATACCAACACGCTGATCTGGCTGGCTCAGGGTAGCCTGGACGGCATCAGCCACAAGGCTGAGCGAATGCTCAGACAGGCCGATCTGCTTTTCTCGCCGATGGTCCTGCTTGAGCTTGAATACCTCTACGAAATCAAACGCAGTAAACGCCCGGCCCGCGACATTCAGACCAAGGTCGAGCACGATCTCGGCGTCCGCGTTTGCGATCTTCCCTTTTCGACCATTGCCGGCGGAGCCCTTGACGAGAAGTGGACCCGTGACCCTTTCGACCGGCTTATTGTGGCTAACGCCAAGGCCAATGGCTTCGCCTGGCTCATCTCGGCGGATGAAGAGATCGCACAGCATTATCCGCGCACCGTGTGGTGACGGGGTGTGGCTTCGATGGCAACATGATTCGCCTTCAAACTTTCCTTGACATGCATCTGCCGCGAGGCTAAAGATGAATGCGCTGGATTTTCCCGGATTCCCCGAATCACGGGTGCGGCAGGTGGGATGAGTCGCCCGGCCCCACTTATCCTCTCTTCAGGAAGATTTCAATGAATCGCTTTAAGCTGCAACCTCTGCTCGTTCTTATTGCGATTTCGATTTCGTTACTCGTCAGCGCCACGATCGCCATCGCCGGGAACAGCCCTTCAAAGCTCGATACGCCCGCGGAAAACCTTACGCCTCTCACGATGGACAGGCTTGACCCGTCCATCGGCAAGATCGTCCCAGCCGGAGCCACAATGGAGCGCATCGCCACCGGTTTCACGTGGGTGGAAGGACCGGTGTGGGACGATGGCAAGCTCTTCTTCGCGGAGATTCCGAGCAACAGCATTCGCACCTGGACGCCGGGCAAGGGCGTGAGCATTTTTCTGCAACCGAGCGGCTACAAGGGCAGCGCTCCCTATGGCGGCCCCGAGGCGGGTTCGAATGGAATGACGCTCGACGTGCGCGGGCGGCTGACCGTTGCGGGCCACGCGCAGCGCGATGTTTACAGATTCGAGGCGCTGAAGCCGGAAGGGCCCATCACCATTCTTGCGGATACCTACAAAGGCAGGCAGCTCAACAGCCCGAACGATGTGGTCTACAAGTCGGATGGCTCGCTGTATTTCACCGATCCGCCGTACGGGTTGCGCACGCAACTGGACAACGACCCGGAAAAGCAGCTCGATGTGAACGGCGTCTACCGCATTCCGCATGCGCTGACGCACGAGCCGGGCGCACCGCCATCGCGGGCTGACCTGCAATTGCTGGTAAGCGATCTGACGCGGCCGAATGGCATCGCCTTCTCACCGGACGAGAAATATCTCTATGTGAACAACTCGCAGCCGAAGAAGATCTGGATGCGCTACAGCGTAAAGCCGGACGGAACGCTGACGGATGCGAAACTGCTCTATGATGACACTGCGGATACGCGGCCCGGCAATCCCGATGGCATGAAGGTGGATGTGGAGGGAAACATCTACAGCGCGGGTCCCGGCGGCATCTGGATTTTTTCGCCTGAGGGCAAGCCTCTGGGGACAATTCTTCTGCCGGGGCGCACCTCAAATGTGGCCTGGGCGGGAGCGGATCGAAAGATGCTTTACATCACGGACAGCGAAGGAATCTACAGGGTGCACCTGAAGATCGCGGGCGAGCCGTTGACAAAGCCCAAATGAATGCGCATTTGACAAGCCTCTAAGCAGATGCGTTGAAAGGGCACGGCTTTACAGGCTGCTGAAAAACTCCCATCGCGCCACAGTTTTGAAAGGGCACGACTTCAGTCGTGCCGTAAGTGGCGCAATATCAACTTGGGCTTTAGGGCATTTTTGGTTTTACCGTAGACCAGTTTTGAAAGGGCACGGCTTTAGCCGTGCCGCAAAGCTCCAATGAAATCAATGGGCTTTAGCCCCTGAGGAAAAGCCCTTCGGTCTACACCATTTCCGAATCTGCTTTAGCCCCTGGGGGACGCTTTTCGAGCCTCCGCTAAAACTATGCCCTTTGTGTGCAGCCTGTTTAGCCCTGAGGGAATTTTGGAATGGGCCTGCGGACCCCTTCAAAGATTCTCTACGTCACCGGTCCGGGATTGAAGAGCACAAACTCGTTGTGCAGGCCCCAGTGGTCGGCCCAAGTTTTCTTTCGGCCGCTGGCCACGTCCAATATCAAGGAAAAAATCTCCCAGCCGACATCTTCCACGGTTGCATCGGCGGTGGCGATTCGTCCCGCGTCGATGTCGATCAGGTCGTGCCAGCGCGCGGCGAGCCCGCTGTTTGAAGCCACTTTGATGACCGGCACAACCGAGAGGCCGTAGGGCGTGCCGCGGCCGGTGGTGAAGATGTGTATGTTCATCGCGGCCGCCAGTTGCAGCGTGCCGCAAATAAAGTCGCTGGCCGGAGTGGCCGCGAAAACGAGGCCTTTTTGCGTGACCCGCTCGCCCGGCGCCGCGACGCCCATCAGCGCGGTGCTGCCCGCCTTGGCAACCGAGCCCATTGCTTTTTCTACGATGTTGGCGAGCCCGCCCTTTTTGTTGCCAGGCGTGGGATTGGCCTGCCGGTCGGCGCCGCCAGTTTCGAGATAGGCGTCGTACCAGGCCATCTCTCGGATAAAATCCTTCGCGACTTCGGGTGTCGCGGCACGCGCGGTGATCAGGTGCGCGGCATCGCGCACTTCGGTCACTTCAGAAAACATCACCGTCGCGCCGGCCCGCACGAGCAAATCCGTGGCCCAGCCTACCGCGGGATTTGCAGTGACACCGGAGAAAGCGTCGGAGCCGCCGCATTGCACGCCAACTACTAGCTCTGAGGCAGGACAAGTCACGCGGCGGCGCGCATTCAGCTTCTTCAACTTTTTCTCGGCCTGCGCCATGATGTTGCTGACCATTTCGCCGAACCCGTCCACCGAGTCTTGCAGCACGGCAACGGACGAATCTTCTTCAAGCACGTTCAAAGCGCTGGCGGAAATCATGCGGGAGGGTTGCAGTTTTTCGCAGCCCAGGCTGACCACCAGCATCTCGCCGCCAAAGTTCGGATTCAGGCTCAGGTTGCGCAGGGTGCGAATGGGAACGGAGGCGCCCGGCGCGTCGATGGCTACGCCGCAGCCATAATGATGATCGATGGCGACGACGTCGTCCACGTTGAGATAGTGCGGCAGCATCTCGGCCTTGATGCGGCGCACCGCGTAGTTCACCGTGGCGGCAACGCATTGCACGGTGGTGCTGATGGCGAGGATGTTTTTTGTGCCCACAGTGCCGTCGGCATTGCGGTAGCCTTCGAAGGTGTAGCCTTCCAGTTTTGGCAGAGGCGCCGGCGGCGCTGTTGCCAGGGGACAATCCGCAAGCGGCGGCGCTTCGGGCGGATTCAGTAAGCCTTCATGGACCCAACTTCCGCGGGCGATCGGCTGCTTCGCATACCCGATGACAACACCGTAGCGAAGGATGGGTGCGCCTTCCGCGAGATCGGCGAGAGCGACTTTGTGCGCCTCGGGAACAGGCTCCGTGAGAATCAGTCCGCACGGAAATACGCTGCCCGCGGGCAGGCCGCCCTGGTTCACCACGATAGCAACGTTATCTCGCGCGTCGACGCGAATGTAACGGGGCTCTCCGGCCCTTGCGTTCGGCGCGGCAGTCTTCGCGGATTTGTCGACGGAGTTGCTCATTGTCATTCGTACGCTCGCACCAATGCTTCCCGCAGTTCATCTTACCGGACAGAACGCTCAAAAATCCCGCGATCCCTGAAATTCCCTTTACAGATGCGCGCTCGCTCGCATACAAAGTTCCTTGCAACATTCATTGGTATGCGCGGCGTTTCCGGTTCGTCCACAATCCGGAAGGGGAGTCATGAATCGCAGGCAGTTTATGGTCGCAAGCGGCGCAGCGGGCCTGGTCGCCGTCGGCGGAAGCGTGCCCACACAAGCAAAGCCGGAGCCCGCCGCAACCAGGAGTCAGATGAAACTCGGCGACCAGACCGCGCCCACAACCGAGACGCATCTGAAGTACCTTGCCCGCTACGGCGTCGAGAGCGTCTGCGGCTATCCGCACATTGAAGGCGACCGGCTCTACGCAACTGCGGATGAACTGAAAAGCATGAAGGACCTGGCCGCGAAATACAAGATCGGCGTCGATTGCGTTGCGCCGCCGTTCCTCGCTTCAAGCTTTATCGATACAGAGAAGCATCCGGCCATCCTGCTGGCGCAGAGTCCGGAGCGCGACCGCGATATCGAGCAGTTGCAGACGATGATCAAGAACTGCGCGGAGGCCGGCATTCCGTCGATCAAATACAACATGAGCATCCTCGGCGTGCTGCGCACCGGGCGCAGGCCGGGCCGCGGCGATGCGATGGATCACGTTTGGAAGCTCTCCGAGGCGCATCCTGAATCGCCGCTCACCAGGGCCGGCGTTGTAAACGCCGATGCCTTCTGGGAACGCATTACTTATTTTCTCGACCGCGTAATTCCCGTTGCCAACGAATACAAGATCCGCATGGCGTGCCATCCACAGGACCCTGGCGTTCCGCCGGAAGGATACCAGGGCGTGAACCGCGTGCTTGGGACAATCGATGGGCTCAAGAAATTCATCGCCATCCAGGAGAGCCCCTATCACGGGTTGAACTTCTGCCAGGGAACTGTGTCGGAGAATCTTGAAAATCCGAGCGTGGAAATCTTCGACGTGATCCGCTACTTCGGCACGCGGAAGAAAATATTCAATGTGCACTTTCGCAACATTCGCGGGCATCGCAACGATTTTGAGGAGGTCTTCCCCGACGAAGGCGATATCGATTTCGTGAAGGCCATCAGGGTGTACAAGGAGATCGGTTATCCTTACATGCTGATGCCCGACCATGTGCCGCCTGCTGAAAACGATCCGGGCTCGCTGCAGTCGTTCGCCTTCTGCTACGGGTACATTCGCGGGCTGATCCAGTCGGTCAACGCAGAAGCTTAAGCGGAAGCCCCGTTGAAAGGACGGCCCAGACATTGACTGAAACCCGAGAGACCCGAATCCGGTATCTCATCATTTGCATTCTGTTTGTTGTGAGCTGCTTCAGCTTTGCAGATCGCTCGGCCCTGTCGCAGGCAGCGGGTTTGATGCCGAAGGACATGGACCTGAATCCGCAGAGGCTGGGCTACCTTCTGTTCGGATTCGGCTGGGCCTATGCCCTTGGCCAATTGCCCTCGGGCGGGTTGCTCGATCGCTTCGGATCGAAGCGCGTCTACGGCATCGCCATCATCCTTTGGTCGATCTTCGCATTTCTCACGGGCTTTGCCGGCGAAGTGGGCGCCGGCGCGGCGTTCACCGCGATTTTTATTTTGAGAATCTGCTCGGGGCTGGCTCAATCGCCGGTGTTTCCAGGCAACGGACGCATTTGCGCTGCATGGTTTCCGGCATCGGAACGCGGACGCTCGGCGGCGATCTTCAATTCGTCGCAGTATTTCGCACTGCCCATCTTCGCGCCCATCTTCGGGGGATTGCTCAGCAAATACGGGTGGCAGAGCTGCTTCTGGTTCATGGGCGCGCTGGGCGCGGTGTTGACCGTGGTCTGGTTCACGAATATCTACGGCGTGACGGATCATCCGCGCATTTCGACGGCGGAGATTGAAACCATTGAACGCGGCGGCGGCCTGGTGAACACCGACGCCCAGGCCAGCGCGAAGAAGAATACGCTGACCTGGGCCACGGTGAAAATGCTGCTCAGCCATCGCATGCTTGTGGGCGTTTACATCGGCCAGTACTGCATCACGACGCTCACATGGTTCTTCCTCACCTGGTTTCCGCTTTACCTTTCGCAGGCGCGGCACATGTCGGTGCTGAAGGTTGGATTCGCGGCCGCGGTGCCGGGGCTTTGCGGAGGCTTCGGCGGAATCCTCGGAGGCATCATCTCAGACTACCTGCTGAAGCGAGGCTGCTCGCTGACCTTCTCGCGCAAGCTGCCCATCATGGCGGGAATGGCGCTCTCGATGATGATTATCGCCTGCAACTATGCGGGTTCGCAGGCAATCATGCTGCTGTTCATGTCGATCTCGTTCTTCGGGAAAGGGATCGGCGCGCTGGGCTGGACCGTCATCTCCGACACTTCGCCGAAGGGCATGGTGGGCATGAATGGCGCGCTCTTCAACCTGTGCGGCAACATGGCCGGCGTCACGACGCCGCTCATCATCGGATACATCGTGGGCAGGACGCACTCCTACAACGGTGCGCTGCTGTTTGTCGGGTTGATCGCGTTTTGTGCGATTGTGGCCTACGGACCGATTGTGGGCGAGATCAAGCGGCTGGAGCTTGCGCCGGCGCCGGCCGAAAGCGCACCATGAGGGACGGCGCCTGCCGTGGCTGCTGACGGGGTGGGCCGAAACTATTTAATCTTGCAATAACGACTTGCGGAACGACGGTGCGATCCCGGCGCCGTTCATCTGCAAAGGAGGCTAAAGCGCATGCCGGAGTGGCCGGGACATCTACCCCGCAATGCTTTCAAACAGGCGCTCGCCAAGGGTGTGCGCCAGGTGGGCCTGTGGAGCGGCCTCGCCAGCCCCATCGCTGCAGACATTCTCGCCGGCGCGGGATTCGACTGGATCGTGATTGACGGCGAACACGGGCCAAACGATATCACCACCCTGCTGCCGCAACTGCAGGCCATGCGCGGCGGCACCGCCGAGCCGGTCTTTCGCATTCCCTGGAACGACATGGTCATCATCAAGCGGGCACTGGACGTGGGCGCGCGCTCGTTGCTGATTCCTTTTGTGCAGAATGCGGAAGAGGCGCGCCGGGCGGTTGCCGCAACGCGCTATCCGCCCCTGGGGATTCGCGGAGTTTCAGTCACGCCGCGCGCCAACGACTATGGGCGTGTGCAGAACTATCACAAGAACGCGCATCTCGACACCTGCGTGCTGGTGCAGGTGGAGACGCGAGCCGCGCTCAAGGAGATTGAGGCCATCGCGGCCATCGACGGCGTGGACGGTATCTTTATCGGACCCAGCGACCTGGCCGCGGATTTCGGCCATCTTGGCGACTGGAAGCATCCCGACGTGCAGGCGGCATTGAAGGATGCCGCGACGCGGATTCGTGCGGCGGGGAAGTCGGCGGGATTTTTGACGGGCATTCTAGATGATGTGGAGCCGCTTATGGCGATGGGATTCAACTTTACGGCTGTGGGCAGCGATGTGGGGATTTTGGCGCGCGGAGCAGAACAGTTGGCGGCCAGATTTCACAAAGACTAGCTTTCAGCCTTCAGCTCTCGGCTTTCTCCGGACCTTGCGACAAGAGCATCATCGCGATGGAGCGCGCAGAGAACGCGAACAGCAGCGATCACGCAACAAAGTCTTTTTATCCCAGGTAACGAACTTCCACAAGGAGAACATTTATGGCAACGATTGGATTCATAGGACTTGGCATTATGGGCCGCCCGATGGCAAAGAACCTGATGAAGGCCGGTCATACGGTGATTGCGTATGGCCGCAGTAAAGCAACTCTGGATGCCTGCGCAGCCGACGGCGCCGAGCGGGGCGCGTCGAACAGCGATGTGGGGGCGCGCGCATCCGTTGTGATCACGATGCTGCCGGATGGGCCGCAGGTAGAAGAGGTTGTGCTTGGGCCGGGCGGCGTGCTGGAAGGCGCCAAGGCAGGCACGCTGATCATCGACATGAGCTCGATCAATCCGGGCGTCTCGCAGAAACTTGCCGCGGCCTGCGCGGCCAGGGGGGTCGAGTTTCTCGATGCTCCGGTGAGCGGCGGCGAGCCAAAGGCCATCGACGGAACGCTGGCCATCATGGTGGGCGGCGATGAAAAGGTATTCGCCAAAGCTGAGCCGATCCTCAAGTGCATGGGCTCAAGCGTGTTGCTCACCGGGCCGGTGGGCGCGGGCAACACCACCAAGCTGGCCAACCAGATCATGGTAGCGTGCAATATTGCCGCCATGGGTGAGGCGCTGGTGCTGGCCACGCGCTGCGGGCTCGATCCTGAGGTGGTGTTCAACGCGGTGAAGGGCGGACTGGCCGGCAGCACCGTGCTCAATGCCAAGGCGCCGATGCTCATCGCGCGCAACTTCAAGCCGGGATTCAAAATCAAGCTGCACCAGAAGGACCTGCGCAACGCGTTGCAGACGGCGGAGGCCAATAACGTCTATCTGCCCTTCACCGCGCTGGTGCAGCAGATGCTGAACTCGCTTATCGCCGATGGCAAGGGCGATCTGGATCACTCGGCGATTGCCACGGTGATTGAAAGCCTCTCCCACATCGAAGTGAAAAAGCCCGCGTAGGGACATAATTAAGCGGTCCAAACTTATTGCCCGCGTAATGATCGGGTGCCCCATTCAAGCCGCGCATTTGCGGCTTGAGTGGAATAGCACTCACTTCTTTCCCCACCCTCCTCCGCCCGGTGCTTCGATGCGCAGCGCGTCACCCGCCTCAATCCGCAGGCTGCATTTCCCCGGCAGCTCAATCTTCTCCGCACCCCCGGCTTTCGTAACCCACGCGGCGCCTGCTGCGCCGTCTTCCCCGCCCTGCAATCCCCAGGGGCGAAATTTTCTGCGCTCGGCCAGCAGCGTCATCTGCGCATCGGCGAGCATCTCCACTTCGCGAATGAGGCCATCGCCGCCACGAAATTCGCCATCGCCGCCGGAGCCGTAACGATAACCGTAGCGGCGCACGCGGAACGGGTAAGCATATTCGAGTGCTTCAATGGGCGTGTTGAGCGAGTTGGTCATGTGGGTCTGCACGCCGGAGATGCCGTCAATTCCCTTGCGCGCGCCCATGCCGCCCGCGGTGGTTTCGTAGTAGGTGAACGGCTCGCCAGTACGAAAATCGATGCCGCCGATAGTCAGGTTGCTCATGGTGCCTGCGCTGGCTGCCGGAATCCGCGCCGGAATGGCCTGCGCAAGTGCACGCAGCAGCACATCGACAATGCGCTGCGAAGTCTCAACATTCCCTCCCGCAACTGCGGCGGGCGGGCGCGCATCCACAATCGATCCTGTGGGCGCTTCCAACGTCAGAGGCCGCAGAATCCCTTCCGTGGCCGGCGCATCCTCTTTAAGCAGGCACCGCAGCACATAGAAGCACGCGGAGAGCGTGATGGCGCGGACTGCATTCACGCTGCCGGCAACCTGAGCCGAGGAGCCGGTAAAATCCACGTGCGCGGCGCCTGCCTCGGGATCGAGGCGCAAACGCACCGCGATCTTGCGCGGCTCATCGGTAACGCCATCGCTGTCAAGCCAGTCTTCTGCCCTGAATTCGCCGGCGGGCATCAGGCGCAACTCCGCGCGCACCAGGCGCTCGGAATAGTCGAGCAGCTCGGCAATAAGCAACTGCAAAGTTTCCTCATCGTATTTTTCTGCCAGTTGCAAAATGCGCTGCTCGCCCACGCGGCATGCGCCGATCTGCGCATCGAGATCGCCTTCGCGTTCGCGGGGCGTGCGCACGTTAAGCAGAATCAGGTCGAGCAGCTCGCGATCGACCGTGCCGCTGCGAACAATGCGTACTGGAGGAATGCGAATGCCTTCCTCAAAGATTTCTTCTGCCGGCCCCATGGAGCCGGCGAACCTGCCGCCCACATCGGCGTGGTGCGCGCGGTTTGAAACGTAAAAGGCCGGCGCGCTGCCGCCGGGGAGAAAAACGGGAAGCACCATGGTAATGTCGGGCAGATGCGTTCCGCCCGCGTAGGGATCGTTGAGAATCGCGATGTCGCCGGGAGAAAACGCGATGGCCGCAATGGCCGCCGCAACCGACATGGGCATGGAGCCCAGATGCACAGGCATGTGATCGCCCATGGCGATGACTCCGCCCCTGCCGTCGAATACGGCGCAGGAGTAGTCGCGCCGCTCCTTGATATTGGGCGAAAGCGCGGTTCGCCGCAGGGCCGCGCCCATCTCTTCGGCGATGGAGTGCACGGCACATTGAAAGATGGCTAGCTCAATCGGATCGACTGCGTGCTGCGTCATGCGCGCACCTCCTCGCCAACCGCGATCACGATGTTTCCGAAGCCGTCGACATTTGCGGTCGAGCCGGGCGGCAGCAGCGTGGCCGCGGTGTATTCGGTGATCATCGCCGGGCCGTGGATCGTGTCGCCGGGTGCAAGCTGTTCGCGGCGGTAGAAGCGGGTGGGCTTCAGAACACCGTCGAAAAAGACTGCGCGCTCGGCGTAACAAGCGGCGCTGCCATTGCCTGCAACCAGCTCGTGGCGCGGCGGCGAATACGGTTCGCCGGCGGCAACCATGCGCAGGCGCAGGTTCACAATTTCGATGGAGCGCTCGGCGTCGCAAAAGCCGTATCGCTGCAGATGCTGGCGATGAAAGGCGGCGATGGACTGCGCAGGTGTCAACGGGTCGTAATCGACATTCAGCTCGTAGCCCTGGCGGCGATAGCGCAGATCGAGCGTGCGCTGCAGAACCCCGGCAAGCCCCTCGGCGCTGAACTCTGCTGTGCCAAGCTGTTCGAGATCGGCAAAGATTTCCGCGAGGTTTCCAATTGCGTCGCCCGGCAGCATGACGGTGCGGGAATAATCGCGGACCACATCCGCAAGTAGAATGCCCACTGCGGAAAGCGCGCCGGGCAGTTCAGGAACCAGAACCCGCGGAATGCGCAGGGCCCGGGCCAGCGCGCACGCATGCAGCGGGCCGCCGCCGCCGAATGCTGCCAGGGTGAAATCGCGCGGGTCATGCCCGCGTTCGACGGAGATGACGCGAATGGCCTTCTCCATCTGCGTCTCGACTACGCGAAGTATGCCGGCGGCAAACTCTTCGATCGTTTCCAGGGCGCCTTTCTGCTGGCGCATGATCTTTTCGGTGCGCTCACGATCCAGGTGCACGCCGCCGCCGAGAAAGCTCGCCGTATCCAGGCGGCCGAGCAGAAAATTGGCGTCGGTGACCGTCGGCCTTGTGCCGCGGCCAAAGCAGATGGGCCCCGGATCCGCGCCTGCCGATTCCGGGCCCACATGCAGCAGGCCGCCGGCATCAAAGCGTGCAATCGACCCGCCGCCGGCTCCAGCCGTATGAATGTCCAGCATGGGCACGCCGATGGGCACGCCGGCAACAATGGATTCGCGTGTCCGTTGCGCGCCGCCCGTGGCCGCATCGGCGAGAAACACATCGGTCGATGTGCCACCCATGTCGAAGCCTATGATGCGCTCGAAGCCGGCCCAGCGTGCCATTTGGCACGCGCCGACGACTCCGCCTGCGGGCCCGGAGAGCACCGTGCGCACCGGCTCGCGCGCCGCCAAACGCGCCGCCACAATGCCGCCCGAGGACTGCATCACGTCCATGCTTCCGCCTTCATACTGCGCGGCGATGCGCTCTTCAAGCTGAAGCAGATAGCTGCTCATCGTCGGCGCGAGATAGGCGTTGACGACCGTGGTGGAGGCCCGCTCGTACTCGCGGAACTCGGGCAGAATACGGTGCGACGCGGAGACGGGAATACCTAGGCCGCGCAACGCCTCTTCGACGCGCCGCTCCGTTTTGGGATTCGCGAACGAGAACAGCAGCGAGATCGCCACGGCCTGGGCTCCACTGGCGCGCACCTGATCGACCAGTGCGCTCAGTTCCTCGTCTGTTGGCGCGCGAAGCATCTCACCCTCCGCGCTCACGCGCTCCGGCACGCCGAAGCGGAGTTCCCTGGGCACAAGGCACACGGGCACGGGCGCGAACCAGTCGTAGAGCCGCGCGCGGGTCTGGCGGCCAATGGCGATGGTGTCCTCAAAGCCCGCAGTGGTGATAAACGCAACACGCGCACCGGTGCGCTCAAGCATGGCATTGGTGCCCACCGTGGTGCCGTGGCGCACGTTGAGATTTTTGCCAGCGCCCATCTGCCGCAGGCCGCCGAGCACTGCCTGCGAGGGATCGGCGGGCGTTGAAAACACCTTGAGCACGCGCAGTTGCCCGTCTTCAAGGCAGACGCAGTCGGTAAATGTGCCGCCAGTATCGATGGCTACGCGCAAATCGGGGCTCTCTCCTCTCGCAATGTCACGGCGCCGCGGAAATCGAATCGACCGTATGGTAGAACTCTAATGCAAGAGGAGCCCCTTTTGAGCGGATTCACCAGTTGGCTGGCCGAGGCCACGAGCGACCAGAAGCGGACTCTTCTCGCCGCCAGCCTGGGCTGGATGCTCGACAGCATGGACGTGATGATCTATGCGCTGGTGCTGGGTGCGGTCCAGTTGGAGATGCATCTCACCGCGGCCATGAGCGGCGCCATGATGTCGGCCACTCTGATCTCGGCGGCTGTGGGCGGGCTCGGTTTCGGCTGGTTCGCCGACCGCTTCGGCCGCGTCCGCGCGCTCACGTGGAGCATTCTTGTCTATTCCGTTGCGACGGCGATGTGCGGCTTCACCCATACGGCATGGCAGCTTATGGTGTGCCGCGTAATTCTCGGATTGGGCATGGGCGGCGAGTGGGCTTCGGGCGCGGCGTTGGTGGCCGAGACCTGGCCCGCGCGGCATCGCGGCAAGGCTCTGGCACTGGTACAGAGTTCGTGGGCGATCGGTTATGCGCTGGGCGCTGCCGTTGTGGCCGTGGTGATGCCGCACTTCGGATGGCGCGCCGTTTTCTTCGCGGGTGTTGCCCCCGCGCTCATCACGCTCTGGCTGCAGCGCCGCTTGAAAGAGCCGGAGGCATGGATAGAGCAGCGCGCGAGTCAAGCGGCAACCGGCATTCCCATCGGCCGCCTTTTTCGCGGCGCGCTGGGACGCAACGTGCTCATCTGCGCCACTATGAATGCCGCCACGCTGTTTGCCTGGTGGGGCCTGTTCACGTGGGTGCCGCGCTTTCTCTCGATGTCCATCGCCGAGGGTGGGCGCGGACTCAGCATTGTGCAGACGTCCGGATGGACGATCGTGATGCAGACCGGCACGTTTCTAGGCTACATCTCGTTCGGATATATTGCCGACCGCTTCAGCCGCAAGTACACCTATATCGGCTACCTGGTGATGGCGGCGCTGCTGGTGCCGGTGTTTGCGTTTGTCCGCAACCCGAATGCGCTGCTGGTGATCGGGCCGCTGGTGGGCTTCTTCGGCACCGGGTATTTCAGCGGCTTCGCCGTAATTTCGAGCGAGTTGTTTCCCACTGCGCTGCGTGGCTCGGCCATGGGCTTTGTCTACAACATCGGCCGCGTGACCAGCGCGGCGGGGCCTTATTTGATCGGGCGGGTTTCGGAAACAGGCGGGCTGAGTGCGGCGCTCTGCATTACGTCGGCGGCATTTCTGCTGGCTGCACTCATCGCAACGGCGTTGCGGCTGCCGGCGCTGGGATCCGCTGTGGAGGCTTCGCCGTAGGAGCGTGCGTGCCCAAAGTTCGCTCAGCTTAAGAATTCGGCAATCGCATTGACCACCGTCTGCTGCTCGTCTTCGCGAATCTCGGGGAAGATCGGCAGCGCGAGCACCTCGCGCGCCGCACGCTCCGACTCAGGAAAAGCTCCCTCGGCATAGCCAAGGCACTTCAGCGCCTCCTGCATGTGCAGCGGGACGGGGTAATAGATCTCCGAGCCGATCTTGCGCGCGGCCAGAAAATCGCGAAGCGCATCGCGGCGGGCGCATCGAATCACGTATTGGTGCCACACGTGCCTGCTGCCCGCAACCTCGTGGGGCAGCACGACGCCATGCACGGGATAAGGCCCCGCCTCGGCCAGCCCGGCGGCGTGGAAAAGCGCGTGGTAGCGCCGGGCCACATTGCGCCGGGCATGATTCCAGCCTTCGATGTAGCGGAGCTTGACTTCAAGAACCGCGCCCTGGAAGCCGTCCATGCGGGTGTTCCAGCCGATCTCATCGTGGTAGTAGCGGCGGCGCATTCCATGCTGGCGCAGCATCCTGGCGCGCTCTGCCAGCTCGTCGGAATTCGTCGTGACCATGCCGGCGTCTCCGGCGGCGCTCAGGTTCTTGGTGGGATAAAAGCTGAAGGCGGCGATGTCCCCAAGCGCGCCGGCTTTGACTCCATTCCATTCCGCGCCCCACGCCTGCGCGGCATCCTCGATGAGCGTTAGCCCGCGCGCTTTTCCCAGATGCCAATAAGCGGTCCAATCCGCACACTGCCCGTAGAGGTGCACAGGCAGAATGGCGCGGACGGATTCGCCCTGGGGACCGTTAAGCACGGCTTCAACGGCGGCGGGAGAAAGGTTAAAGGTGGTGGGGTCAATATCGGCCAGCACCGCCGTCGCCCCGGCACGAAGAATCGCGCTGACCGAGGCGAAAAAGCTGAAAGGAGTGGTCACGACGGCGGCGCCCGGTCCGATTCCCGCCGCAGCCAGCGCCAGCCACAGGGCATCGGTTCCCGAGGAGCAGCCAATTGCATGGACTACCCCCAGTTGCCGGGCCGCAGCCTGCTCAAAAGCCGCTACCGGCTCGCCAAGGATAAATTGCTGCGTCTCAAGAACATGCCCCACGGCAGCCAGCAGCTCCTGGTGCAGCGGCTGGTACTGGCGCTTCAGGTCGAGCATGGGCACGGGCGTAGGCGCGGGCTCCGTTGCCTGGGCGGTACTCCCGGTCGGGATTGCGCGGTCTTGCACGGGAACATTCTATCAACGATGGAACGGGCTCCGTCCCATGGGGGGCGGCTTGAAAATGGGACAAGAAAACAGTCAGACGGGGGGCGGGGTTGAAAAAGACCCGCAAACCACTATATTGTTGACACATTGCAGGAGTTTGCAGTTCCGGGGTTGCCGGAACCGTACCTGCTTCATTGTTTCTTCACGCAAGCGCAGTTGGCATCTAACCCTTCAAGAAGAGAGCAGGAGATCGGCACATGGAGAACAAGCCGGCACAAAATATTCAGGACACATTTCTGAACACCGTACGGAAGGACAAAACCCCGATCACGATTTACCTGGTCAGCGGCGTCAAGCTAACAGGAAAAATCAGGTCCTTCGACAAATATTCGGTGCTGCTGGAAAACAATAGCCAGGAGCAATTGATCTTCAAACACGCCATTTCAACCGTGGTGAGCAACCGGAGCGTGATGCACACAGAGCATCGTCCGGCAGGCATCTCATCGGGCGTCCCAGGGGTACCCGTGGCTGTGCCGTCGGCGTCTCCGATCAATGCGGAGTCGCGATAGAGCACGGGAAGCGGCCTCGAAGGGCAAGTGAGGGGCGCGCGACCAGCGGCGCGGGTGGTCAGCCTGAGCGCGCAGTCCTTGTAGGAGTGGACCTTGCGGTTCGCTCGGGCGCGAGCCGCGCCGGCTTGACCGGTGCGCGTGGGGTTGTGTCGCGTCCAGACCCTCGAGAGCCATCGCCGGATTCCGACCAGTCATTTCCAGCAAAGGCCAACGCCACCGGTCTCGCACCGGCCCTGGCGGGGCTGGATGCCGAGGAGTCGCTGGCCGAATTTCGCGAGCTGGTGACCAGCGCCGGCGGCCAGGTGGCGGCCGAGATATTGCAGCGGCGCGCCAGGCCCGATCCGGCCACCCTGGTAGGTTCGGGCAAGGTGGAGGAGATTGCCGGGGTGGCGGCTTCCGTCGAAGCGGACCTGGTGCTCTTTGACCACGACCTGACGCCCACGCAACTGCGCAATCTTGAGGCTGCGCTTCCCTGCCGTGTGCTGGACCGGACGCAGCTGATCCTGGACATCTTTGCACGCCATGCCCGAACCCGCGAGGGCCAGTTGCAGGTGGAGCTGGCGCAGCTTGAGTACATGCTGCCGCGCCTGGCCGGGCGGGGCAAATCCATGTCGCAACTGGGTGGCGGCATCGGTACCCGCGGCCCCGGCGAAACCCAGCTCGAAACCGACCGGCGGCAGATTCAGCGGCGCATCGACCAGTTGAAGCAGGATCTGGAAGCCGTGCGGCGGGTTCGGAAGCAGCAGCGGCAGCGGCGCGAATCGGTGCCTGTACCCACGGTTGCGCTGGTGGGCTACACCAACGCGGGCAAGAGCTCGCTGTTCAACTGCCTCACCGGCGCGCATGTGCTGCAATCGCCGCGCATGTTTGCGACCCTCGATCCCAAACTCCGCGCCGCCGAGTTGCCGAGCAGGCGCAAGGTGCTGTTGTCAGACACCGTCGGCTTTATCCGCAACCTGCCGCATACGCTGGTCACCAGCTTCAGGGCTACGCTCGAAGAGGTGGCGCAGGCTGAAGTGTTGCTCCACGTCCGCGACGCCGCTTCAACTTACGGCGAGGAACAAAAGAGCCAGGTGGAAAAAGTTCTGGGCGAGTTGGATTCTCTCGGCAAGCCGCGCATCGAAGTGCTGAACAAGATTGACCTGCTCGGCGAGCACGAACGGGCAGGGCTTGTGGGCAGGACCGGGTCCACCGGAGAAATCGCCGTCTCGGCTCTCACCGGCGAGGGGATGGATGCGCTGCTTGCCGCCATCGATGCCGCGCTGCATTCCGATCCGATTCTGTCCGCCGAGTTGCGCGTGCCGCAGCAGGATGGTTCTGTGCTGGCGGCGATTGAAGCCGGCATGGTGGTGCACAGCCGCGAGTACGAGGGCAACCTGGTGCGGCTCGCGGTCAGCGGTCCGGCATCGCTTATGGGCAGGCTGCGGAAGTACCGGCTGCGCGACGAGTAACCGCGTCCATTCACTACTATTCAAGAAGCACCTATTATCCTTGGAATGCCCCCTTGCAGGAGCACCGCGCGCCCATTGAGAGTCTCACCAAATCGTAGAGAGCGAAGGAGACCAAATGAATCCCGCCATCGACAACGCCGGCCGCACCATCGCCACGCTCTCCAGCCGCGAGGTCTATCGCAACCACTGGATGCTGCTGCGCGAAGATGAGATTCTCCGCTCCAACGGCGAAAAGGGAATCTACGGCGTGGTGGAGAAGCACGATGGGGCCATCATCCTGCCCATCGACGAGGGCCGGGTATGGCTGGTGGAGCAGTTCCGCTACACCATCCAGGAGCGGGCGCTCGAGCTGCCGCAGGGCAGTTGGGAGATGGACGTCGAAAGTCCCGAGGAACTGGCGCGCGGCGAATTGAAGGAAGAGCTCGGCCTTGAAGCGGCGCAAATGACGCGCCTGGGAATGCAGTGGATCGCCTACGGCTTTCTGCGCCAAAAGCTGCATGTGTTTCTGGCCACCGGGCTGACCGCTACAGAGAAAACCCCCGACCCCGAGGAACACGATCTTGTGGTTCGGTCGGTAACGGTGGCTGAGTTCGAGCAGATGATGCTCGACGGCGCCATCCGCGACGGCTGTACGCTGGCGGCCTGGGGGCTTTACCTGCTGTGGAGGGCGCGGGAGAGAACTTCCGGTTTTACGGTTCTTGAATAGAAATGACATAATCATGTCATGGCAGTTCGGACGACGGTGGACATTCCGGAACCGCTTCATGACCGGCTACGGCTTCGGGCGCAGAACTCCGGAGTTTCGATCCGCAGCTTGATCGTGTGCGCAATCGAGCAAGCCTACACCGGCCCCGCAAAGGGAACTCCCGTGACTGGTCCGCTAGTCCGGACAAAAGGGAAGAGGGGACCGCAGTTCCCGAAAAACGAGAACCCGCATGACTTTGTTTTTTCCTGATCTGAACGTGTGGCTGGCGCTTTCAGACAGTGGTCACGAGCATAGCCGGGATGCCTGGAACTGGATGAACAGCCTTCGCGGGGATGCAAGGCTCTTATTCTCGCGCTATACCCAGATCGGGCTGTTGCGCCTCCTGGTCACGCGGTCTGTGATGGGGAGGGCAACGCTGACTCTGGGGAAGGCGTGGAACGTCTATGACCGATGGCTCGAAGACTCACGCGTCGAGTTTTATCCCGAGCCTCGGGAAGTCGATGGCGTCTTTCGCCGGGTGACTTCTCCGTTTGGGTCACAGAAAGCTTCAAAGGCAGTCGGTGACGGCTGGCTGCTGGCCAACGCCATTGCGATTCGCGCTTCCCTTGTCACGTTCGATCTGGCGTTATACGAGCACGCACGCAAGCAAGGCCAAACAGCCGTGATTCCCGGCTGATCACTCCGTCGCTGACGCTTTCGGGGCTTCGCGTCTAAGGCCGCTCTTCAATCGGAATATAAGGCGAGGGATATACCGGCCCGATGTACTCGGCGCGGGGACGGATGAGGCGGTTGTCGTCCAACTGCTCGATCACGTGGGCAGCCCAGCCGGCGATGCGGCTGATGGCGAAGATGGGCGTATAGAGATCGATGTCGATGCCCAGTGTGGCGTAGGTCGAAGCGGAGTAAAAATCGACGTTGGCGTTCAGGCGCTTGTCCGCGTTGATGTAGAGCTCGATGGCGCGCGACATCTCAAACCACTTTGGCTCGCCGGCATCCTTGCCCAACTGCTCGCTCATCTTCCGCAGGTGGGTGGCGCGCGGGTCCTCGGTCTTGTAGACGCGATGGCCAAAGCCGGAGATCTTCTGCTTGGCGGCCAGCATGTTCTTCACGTACTCCACCGGATCGGCGCCTTCCTTGTCGATCTTCAGCAGCAGGCGCATCACGCCCTCGTTGGCGCCGCCGTGCAGCGGGCCCTTGAGCGCGCCGATGGCGCCGGTGATGGCGGAGTGAATGTCGGAGAGGGTGGCGGCGATGACGCGGGCGGCAAAGGTGGAGGCGTTCAGTTCGTGGTCGGCGTGCAGCACGAGGGCGATATCGAGAGTGCGGGTGGCGGTTTCTGAAGGCTTCACGCCGTTCAGCATCCAGAGAAAATTGCCGGCGTGGGAGAGCGAACGATCGGGCGGAACGATTTCCTTGCCCTTGCGCAGCCGGTCGTAGATGGCCACGATCATGGCGATTTGCGCGGTCAGGTTGTAGGACTTGCGCACATTGGCGTCGTGGGAGTTGTCTTGCTCGTCGGCGTCGTAAAAGCTGAGCGCTGAAACCGCCGTGCGCAGCACCTCCATGGGCGTGGCGTCCATGGGAAAGCCGCGCAGCAGCTCGATAATGCGCTGGTCCAGCGACCGCGCCAGCGACAGTTGCGACTGAAATTCGCGCAACTCGAGTTCGTTGGGCAGGATGCCGTTCCAAAGCAGGTAGGTTGTTTCCTCGAATGTCGAGTGCTCGGCCAGTTCGTGGATATCGATTCCGCGGTAGGACAGTACGCCCGCTTCTCCGTCTATCCAGCAAATGCCGGAGTTTGCCGCGACAATTCCTTCCAGACCCTTTCCAGCAACCGCAGTCGACATAGGTTGGATTTCCCCTTCTACAATAATTTGATGAAAAACTGCCGCGGACTTCCCGGTCGTCCGCCCCTTCGACGAACACCTTTCGATGGGGCCCAGGTCCAAAAGGCGGGCCCGGCGGCAAAAAAGAGCGGTAAAGATGTTTATAACGGAAGGATTCCACTGTTGTCACGGTGGGTGGGACGGCACATGGGCATTTGCCCCGGTCCAAAACCGTTCCCGGCTCCTTTCTAGACCGACGCCGGGAGCTGAATCCACGGCGCGCACGAATCACGAAAATAACTCTTGATTGGGAGCATTTTCTGCAAATTCCGGCATGATCCGATATCCTGTAGATGCCTTGGAGGCGCGCACCACGACACCTCCCCAGCTTGACCAGCGGAGGCGCGATCTTCACCAAGACATGGGAAGCTCCTGAAAGACCAGGAGAATTTCTTCCGAACGGGCGTCTAACCAAACGGCAAAACGCCACCAAACCCGGCGCGGTTCGAACCATGAGCCGGCCGAAACAAGGAAGGTAAAGAATGAGTGAACTTGAAGAAGCCCCTAGAACTTACTCCGGCGCATTGCTCGGCGCCATCGGCGTGGCCCTTGTGGCTGCTCTTGGCGGCCTGATCTGGTGCTACACCCTCAACACCAAGGCAACGACCCAGGCGACAGAATTGGCCGATGCCAAGCAGGAGAACGTGAAACTGGCCGCGGAATTGCGCGAGACCGACGCACGCCTGCAGGTGACCACCGATGAGCTTGGAAAGTCACTGGGACTCACGCAAAAGGAGATGGACGCGCGCGCAAAGGAGATCATCGTCCGCGAAGAGGCCGATGCAGCGCGGCTTGACAGCGCCCAGAAGCAGACCGCGCAGCAGGTGAGCGCCGTCGCCAGCGACGTGTCCAGCGTGAAGACGGACGTGGGCGGGGTGAAGACCGATGTAGCCAAGACCCAAACCGACCTGGCCACTACGATCAGCCAGTTAATGGCCGTGAAGGGCGACCTGAGCAGTACCAACAGCGTGATTGCCCGCAATCACGATGAGCTGATCCTGCTGGAACACAGGGGCGACCGCAACTACTATGAGTTCACGCTGACCAAGGGCCAGAAAAAGCCCGTGGGCACAGTCAGTCTTGAATTGAAGAAGACCGACCCCAAGAAGAACAAGTTCACCCTCAACATCCTGGCCGACGACAAGAACTACGAGAAGAAGGACAGGAATGTGAACGAGCCGATGCAGTTCTACAGCGGCAAGGACCCGGCGCTGTTTGAGATTGTGGTGAATTCCATCAGCGCGAAGAACCAGATCTCGGGGTATCTATCCACCCCCAAGGGCGCGCCTGTTCCGCCTACCGCTCAATAACCTGGACGTGGGACGCAAGCACAAGGCTTGGCTGATAGCGGAAGGTGAAGCTGAAGTTCAAGTCTTTGCGCGCGTCCCACTGCTGCCTGGTCAGCCGGAACGATGAGACAAACGTCCCATCCACCGACGCCCCAGGGTTAAGAGTCAGATTGAGCGGAAACGCCGGGCCGTGCGGCACCGGCAGATCCGGATAGGCCAGAAACACCCGGTCATAATCCGATTGAGAGGCCGCATAGCTGGAGTGGATGCCGTCGTCCAGCGTGGCATTGGTCAGGACCGTGACCAGGTAGAGCGGCAGCTTGCTCTGGTTGTGCAGCCGCACCTCGGCAAAAACCAGCACCTGGTCGAAGCTGTCCTTCGGCATGGGAGCGCCGTTGGCGTCCAGGCCCGAGGTCTCCGTGTGCTGAGGGTGAGCCCACACCGCAACAATGTCCCCGGTGACCGCGGGCGGCTTTTGGCCGGCGACAAAGTAGATCGCAATGGCGATGGTGACCAGGATGGCCGCGGCAATGGTTGTCCAGACCAGGTGGCCCGATCCCTTGGTGAGTTCCTCACCGAGGGCAGCATCATCGATTTCTTCCGGTGTGTCCTGACGGAGGAGGCTCATAGCGCAACTATCTTAGCCCGACAAGCGCAACTTAGGCCACGAAATCCTGCAAGTCCCTGGAGAATAGTACCTCGATTTGCACCGAAAACTGAGTTTTGGAGCGGCAATGAGCCGGGACTGACGCCGGCCTCGGCCGCCCTGGACAGAAATTGGAGAACCAATGCAAGCCCCTACCAGTCCTCAGGTTTCTTGATCGGTTTCCCATCCCGGCCTATCACCGGATCCGGAAATTGGCTCACTCCAAGGTATGAACTCAAATGGCGGACGTCCGTGGCCAGTTCTTTGAGGGTTTTCGCCGGGTTGTTGGAGGGAGTAAGGAGCGTCACAGGCAAGTTAGCCTCTTGCACGACTAACCGCAGAGGTTCCTTAAGGTCAGTATCATTTGTGACGATAGCAGCGTGTTCAAATGCGCCTGCAAATGCATCCCTAACCAGATGCGCACCCAGGTTCACGTCCGACCCCTTTTCTTCAGTTTTCACTACGCAAATGGAATCTGGAACGGGAAATGGCGCTGCACCGGGAGGCCAGAACTGCAGCGGCTCGGCCAAATGCATCCATGCATTTGTAACCTGGAAGTTGCCGAAGTGGATGCTCAAATTGGGCAGGGTGCCAAGCGCTCTAAGGTAGGTATTCTGGTCTTTTGGAGAATCGGGGTTGCGGTTTCCTGAAACGCGGGCTGTGTAGTACTTTATGGCGATGATCTTGCAAGTCTTAGGAAGGACTGCCTGGCAAAGTGCGTGTAGGTTGAGCCATTTGTTTCGGGAGTTCCTTAACGCTCGATAGTATAAGTTGAAACCGTCTACATAGACAGCCGTCTTCATGCTTTGCATTCTATATGCAAAAAGCCGCCGCACTTTCATGCGACGGCTTCTGGGCCTACGGCACGCCGTAGGTGAGTTATTGATAGTTTGCTACCACTGATTTAATATGTCAAGAAAAAATCACAAAGCGTACAAATAAGCCCAAGTTTTCCAACAGCCTGCGGCCAACGACCCCTCAAATTCTCCGGCCATCTTACCATTGCGCGATCTTTACCCCCGCGGCCTCAGCGCAGCCAGCATTTCCTCCGCCCCGAGCGTATTCAGCACATCCTCCGGTCCCAGCCAGGCGCGGCGCAACTGGCGGATTCCGTACTCCATTTTGCCCAGGTTGCGGCTGTCGTGGGAGTCGGAGTTAATGGTAATGCGGCAGCCCAGTTCCTTGGCCAGGCGCAGGTCGCGGTCGTTCAGGTCCAGGCGTTCGGGAGCGGCGTTGTGCTCCACGGCCACGCCCAACTCCGCGGCACGGCGCAGCACTGCGCCGATATCAATCGCAAACGGCTCCCGCCGCAGCAGCAGCCTTCCAGTGGGATGGCCCAGAATGCGCACATTCGGGTTCTCGATCGCCTGGAGAACCCGCGCGGTCATCTCCTCGCGGCTTTGCTCGAAGCGCGTGTGGACGCTGGCGATGACCACGTCCATCTGCGCCAGCACCTCGTCGTCCAGATCGAGCGCGCCTTCGGCCAGAATGTCCACTTCAATCCCGGAGAAGACGCGGATGCGCCCCTCCATGCGGCGGTCCACCTCCTGAATGTTCTTGATGTGTTCGAGCGCCCGCTTCTCGTCGAGGCCGCCGGTCATGGCCAGAATCTTCGAGTGATCGGTAATGGCGATGTACCGGTAACCCACGGCCAGGGCCGCCTCGGCCATTTCGGTGATGGAGTTGTGGCCGTCGCTGGCCGTAGTGTGCATGTGCAGGTCGCCTTTGATGTCCGCACGCTCAATCAGCCGGGGCAGCGCGTGGCGGGCCGCCGCTTCTATCTCGCCCAGGTTCTCGCGCATCTCGGGCGGCATCCAGTCCATGCCCAGCGCGGCGTAGATCTCCTCTTCGGTGGCAGCGGCAACCGTCGATTCGTCGTCGAGCCGCGCCAGCGCCCACTCGCTGAGCGTGTAACCCATCTTGAGGGCGCGCTGCCGGAGCGAGACATTGTGCGCCTTCGACCCCGTAAAGTATTGCAGCGCCGCGCCGTAGCTTGCCGAGGGAAGCAGGCGCACGTCCACCTGCAGGCCCTGGCCCACGTGAAAGCTCACCTTGTTTTCGCCCTTGGCGATGATGTCGAGAATGCCAGGGTAGGCTGCCACATACTCGACGGCGGCGGAGGTATGCTCCGGTGCGCAGGCCGCGCCGGTAGCCAGCAGGTCAAGATCGCCGGCGGTTTCGCGGCCGCGGCGCAGGGAGCCCGCTGGCGTCACTCTCTCAATTCCCTTGAAGGCCAGCAGATAGGCGGAGATGCGCTTTGCTTCCTCCTCGACTACGTCGATGCGGAAGCGGCCAGCGCTTCGCCGATAGTCCTCGATGCCCTTGCGCAGCTTTTCAATCTGCTTGACGCCCATGCGCGGCAGTCCGGCCAGGCGGCCCGCGTCGATGGCCTCGGCCAGGGCGTCAATGCTGGAGATTTTGGCCGCATCCCACAAGAGAGCGACGGTTTTGGGACCCATGCCGGGCAGCTTCAGCAGTTCCAGAAGCCCCGCTCCATAGCGGGCCAGCAGCTCGTCGCGCTGGGGCAGCGAGCCGCTGGCCGCAATGGCCTGCAGGTTGGCGGCCATCCCCTTGCCGATGCCGGGAATCTCCAGCAGGCGTGCGGTATCGGCCGCGGCGGCAACCAGATCCACCGTGGTTTGCGCGGCGGCCTCGGCCGCGCGGCGGTAGCTGCGAATGCGAAAGCCGTCGCCGCCGTCGATCTCCAGCAGATCGGCAGTCTCCTCCAGCAGACGCGCCATCGTGGCGTTGTCCATCGCCTAAGTCTCCGCGAACAGTATCGGATAGAACAGGGAGCACGGAAAAGGGAATTGATAGGAAGGAGCTAACCCTGGAAGCCGGTTGGGAGTGGGGGAGGTTCGGCTATCCAGGGCAAGCGTAATTGAAACCGCACAATCGGATGGCGAGACTTGCGTCTCGAAGAATTACCTGCGTGGCCCGGAGCTCGGTTGTGACGAATCAGGCAACTTTAGGCGCAGTTCTGAGAGGCCGCTGTTGAGCAGTCTTGCTGAAACGCCCGGCCGTTCGCGCTTGACTAGGCTGCGCTATGGGCGCTGTCCCTGAAGCGAATCACAGCATCTGCCTGCGGGCCTTTCTGGCCCTCGACGATGTCGAATTCGACTTCATCGCCTTCTTTGAGCGTTTTGTATCCGTCCAGTTGAATCGCTGAATAGTGGACGAATACATCCGGCCCGTCTTCGCGTCCGATGAATCCGTAGCCCTTGGCGTTGTTAAACCACTTGACCTTACCTTTGTACTGATTAGCCACAGGCTCCTGCCTTCCTTGTGTTCTTGCGGGAATCCGGTGCGGGGTCCGAGGGAGTTTCACACCGATATCAGCTAAGACGACGAAAGCCCGCGAAAGGTTGATTGGCCACTGGCAAAGTTATCCACAAAATGAGACAGAGAGGCGCGAGCAAGCATCGGAAAAGAATTCCGATGGGACAAACAGATGCGGCTATTTCTTCCTTTTGCCCTCCATAATCCGCTGGTACAAGAGCACGCTGGTCAACGTTTTGCCGTCCAAAATAGCCCCTTTATCGATCATTTTCAGCACATCGAAGAGCTTGACCAGGCGGAATTCGATCCTTTCGTCCTCCTCTGGCCGGGCGTCGCCCGCTACCAGCCCTTCGGCCAGAAAGACCTTCATGGATTCGCCCAGAAATCCGGGGCTGGCATAGTACTCCACCAGCGGCTTCCACTTTTTGGCGCTGTAGCCGGTCTCCTCGGCCAACTCGCGCTTGGCGCCCGTCAGGGCGTCCTCGCCGGGATCGAGCTTGCCGGCCGGCAGCTCCCACAGGAACTGGTTGGCGGCATGGCGATACTGGCGCTCGATCACGATCCAGGGATTCTTTTTGCTCTTGGAGTTGTCAATGGCCAGGATGACGACGCTGCCGTTGTGGCGGATGACGTCGCGCTCGTTCTTGTGGCCGCCCGGCTCTACGATCTTGTCGTGGCAGATGCGGAACAGCGGCCCCTGGTAGACAACTGCGGAGCTGACCACGCGCGCCCTTTCGGTCATGACCAGGGGTTGAAAACTCTTGGTGCCCTTCTTCGCCTTGCCTGCCTTCTTGGCCTTTTCAGCCTTCTTCGGCTTAATCGTCTTCGCGGCCTTCACCTTTTTGGACTTGCCGGCCTTCCTATCCGCGGTCGCCGTTGCTTTCAGCTTGTCTTTTTTAGGCATTCCCACCTCTTCTCAATTGGCGCTCGAGGCAGTGCCGCCTCAGGCGCGATTCAAGACGAGTATACGCACACCGCCCTTGATCCGGCTGTTTCCAGAGCCTTTTCGATTTAGGGGTTAACACAACTTCGGGCCCCATCCTTTGTTGTGCGGCCTTTGCACAAAGGGTGGGAGATCGATGAAATCCACCTCGTAATCAACTGTCAACCCAAAATGCATTCAGGCCGCAGTTCTGCATCAATCCCGCCCGGCATGGCATCCTTAATTGAGCCGAGTGAATCATCCGCGCCAGTCAACTCCCGCTTCCCCAGAAGCAAACCCAAAGCAGGCGAGTCAATGGAACTAGAATTAGCCAGAACTGAATCACCAGAAGTGAGCGAGTTGCCGACCGCAGACTGTTATCCCATGACCGTGATGCCGGGAATGAGCCGGCTGTTTCTCGACTTCGCCGCAGGCGCCGCAACGGCGCGGCCGTTCTATCCACCTCTCCCTTCGAACCAGCATTGGCAGCGCCCGGCGCTTCCGGCTCACTGGCCCGAACTGGTGCGGCTTCTCTCCGCCCAGAATCCCTCGGCGGCCGCTGCGCCCGCCCTCGCGTCTCTCGCCCAGGGCGCGGGAACCGTGGTGACCGGCCAGCAGGTTGGACTCTTCGGCGGACCGCTGTTTGTGCCCTTCAAGGCAGCTACGGCCCTTGCGCGCGCGCGCCAAGCAACAAAGGCAGGCCATCCCCACGCAGCCATCTTCTGGCTGGCTACTGAAGATCACGATTTCGAAGAGATCGATCACGTAAGTTTTCCCGCCGGGCGCGCCCTCGAAAAGCTGCAATATGCGCAGCCCAGCGCGCACGGCGAGTCAGCCGCCGCGCGCCCCGTGGGCAGCCTATTATTGGACGAGAGAATTGCGCCGCTTCTCGCTCGAGCGTGTGAGCTGTTGGGGCCCTCGGAAGCAACCGAGGCCCTGGCCGCTGCCTACCAGCCCGGCCGCACCTTCGCGCAGGCCTTCGCCGATTTCTACTCGAAGATCTTCGCCGCTCAGGGCCTGCTGATTCTGGATGCGAGCAGCCGCGAGTTTCACCGCCTGGGCGCGCCGGTTCTGCGCGCAGCTATCGAGCGCGCCGATCAGTTGCACTCTGCTTTGCTTGACCGCAACCGCGCGCTGGAAGCCGCCGGCTATCACGCCCAGGTGGCGGTCACCGCGCAATCCAGCCTGATTTTTCTTATCGACCGGGACACCGGCGCACGCGTGGCTCTCAAGCGGACGGCCCCCAGCGCAGCCGAACCCGATGGGCTATGGCAGGCTGGCCGGGAAACCTTCTCCACCGCCGATCTGGCAGGAATCCTGGATTCCGAGCCGGAGTGCATCTCGCCCTCCGCGCTGCTGCGGCCCGTCTTTCAGGACTTCCTTCTGTCCGATTCGCTCATCATCGGCGGCCCGGCGGAGATCGCCTACTTTGGCCAGTCCGCGGTGCTTTACGAACGCATTCTCGGCCGCCGGACAGCCACCGAGGCACGCTTTTTCGGAACGCTGATCGAGCCTGCGATCGCCGAGTTGCTGCGCAAGCATGAGCTCTCCCTCGAGCGCGTCTTTGCCGGGAATCCTTCCTCGCTGGCGCAGTTGCTCGCCGCCCGCGCCATGCCCGTGGAAGGCAAGCAAAAACTGGCTGCCGCTGGAAATGCATTGGACGCCGAGCTGGATGCTCTTCTGGAATGGATGGCCGCCCTCGACAAGGGATTGGGCCAGTCGGCGGAAACAGCAGCCGGCAAGATCCGCTACCAGATGAATCGCCTGCGCACGCTGGCCGCCAACTTCGAATTGCAGAAAGAGGCCTCGCTCAGCCGCCACGCCGAGACCCTGACAAACGCCCTCTATCCGGACGGCATCTTGCAGGAGCGGGTCCACGGCGCGGCCTACTACTTTGCCCGCTACGGCCTCGAACTGGCTGAAACATTATGCGCGCAAGCTGCAAACTCCTGCGCAGGGCATACCGCGATCTGGCTGTAACTTCAGTGAAGAATTTCCTGGCTTTGAAAGGGCACGGCTTTACAGGCTGCGGAAAAACTCACCCAGATAGAGAAATTCCAAGGCTTTGTAAAAGGGCACGGCCGGGGTACCCTCTGGGTCGCCGGGCCGCAAACGCAACAAAATAAACGCGGGGCAGGTGGCCCGAGTTTGAACGAGAAGAAGAACGTAGGGCAGGTGGCCCAAATCTGAATGAGAAGAAAAACGGGTGCCCCATGTCTCGCCTCTGAGACATGGGATTCTGACGAGCCAAATCGCAAAGCTCCTCTGTTCTCTGTTCCCTGCTCCCCTTTATAATCCTCCCGAAACGCGCGGAGGCCTTTCATGAAAATTCTTCTCGCCCTGCTAGCTTCCGGACTCCTCGCAACCACCACCGCCCGAGCCCAGCTCAGCACTTGCGCCATCGCCGGAAACGACAACGCCTTTCTGAATATCCAGACCATCCGCCTGTGGCCCGGCGACGCTCCCCAGGCCAAGGGAACCACCTGCGACGATATCCCGACCCTCACCATTCTCGGTCCGCGCACAGGCAGCGCCAACGGCTCCGCGGTCATCGTGCTGCCGGGCGGCGCTTATCGCGGACTGGCGAGCGATCTTGAGGGCCGCGAAGTCGCCGACTGGTTTGCCGCCCGCGGCTTCCGCGCCTTCATCCTCAGCTACCGGCTCTCGTCGCACGGCTACCTGCTGCCAGTTCCGTTGCTCGACGCACGCCGCGCCGTGCAACTGGTCCGCTCCCGGGCCCGCGACTACCAGATCAATCCCAGCCGCATCGTCATGATCGGCTTCTCGGCCGGCGGTCACCTTGCCGCGCTCGCTGGAACCCAGTTTGTCGCCGGCAAGCCGGACGCCGAGGATGCTGCCGACCGTGTCTCCAGCCGTCCGGATTACCTGGTGCTCGGCTACGCGTGGCTGGGCGCCATATCCGCGGACACCTCGCACCTGAGCTACTGCAAACTCTTCGACGTCATGGACCGGTGCGAAGAGCTGCGCAAGGCCTACACGCCGGATCTCTTCGTAACCAGGGACACGCCGCCGACCTTCATGTACCACACCTTCACCGATCAAACGGTTCCCGTGGAGCAGGCGCTCAGCTTCTATAACGCCCTGGTCAAGGCTGGGGTCCCGTCGGAGATGCACATCTTCGCCAACGGTCCTCACGGCACCGGACTGGGCAAGGGCGATGAGGCCCTGGACCAGTGGCCCAACCTGATGGAGAACTGGCTGCGCGCCCAGGGGCTGTTGACAGTGGACAAGGATGCAGTGGGCAAAAAACCGTAGGGAATGAAAACACGCCAGAAAGCGCGTACGCTGGGACGAACAACGGAAGAGAATCCAACAGCCAAAATCCACCAGTGATGGAGATTCTACCCCGATGAGAACTTCTCAAAGGCTTCTTGTCTGCGCCCTTGCCAACCTGGTTCTCCTGTTTCTGATTCCCTCCGCCCGCACGCAGGAGATCCGTCCGTCCGCTCAGAGCCAGGCGGCCGCCCCCGCGCCGGACGCCGAGCAACATGCCGACGCCGCTCAGGCCAGGGACAAAGCGCCTGAGAAAGAAGCGCCGGTCCCGCCGGAAAAGCCCGTGGCCACGCACCACGAGATGACATTGAACGGCAAGTCGCTCAAGTACACCGCAACCGCCGGCACGCTGATCATCCGCGACGAAGACGACAAACCCTACGGCAGCATGTTTTACGTGGCCTACACGCTGGACGGTGTGGAGTCCGGCTCGCGCCCGGTGAGCTTTCTCTTTAACGGCGGCCCCGGCTCTGCGACCTTGTGGCTGCACATGGGTTCGTTTTCTCCGGTGCGCGTGGAAACCGATAGCCCCAACCCAACCGCCGGTCCACCCTTCAAGCTGGTTTCCAACCAGTATTCGCTACTCGACAAGACGGACCTGGTCTTTATAGACGCGCCGCTCACCGGCTACTCGCGCGCCGTGGGCAAGGCCACAGCGAAGGACTTTACCGGCGTCGACCAGGACCTGCACGCCTTCGACCGCTTCATCCTCCGCTACCTCAGCGTGAACCAGCGCTGGAACTCGCCCAAGTTCCTCATCGGCGAGTCGTATGGAACCACGCGGTCGGCGGCCCTGGCCGACATGCTGGGCAACGATGGTGTGCAACTGAACGGCGTCGTGCTCATCTCGTCCATCCTGAACTACAACATCCGCGCCGGCGGCTACGACATTCTCTACATCGGCAACCTGCCCAGCTATGCGGCGGCCGCCTGGTACTTCAACAAGATTCCCAACAAGCCGGCCAATGTGGCGGACTGGGTCGAGCAGGCGCGCGAATTCGCCGCCGGCCCCTACGCGCACGCGCTCTTTGAGGGCGACAAGCTGCCCGCCGCGGAACTGGATTCCGTCGCCAAAGAGGTAAGCCGGTTCACCGGCCTCAGCGTGGACTACATCAACGAAACCAACCTGCGCATTGCGCCCAGCCGCTTCCGCAAGGAGGTTCTGCGCGACGACCGCAAGACCCTGGGCCGGTATGACATGCGCTTCGAGGGCGTCGACCTGGATGCGGCGGGCGAGAACCCCAGCTACGATGCCTCGGATACGGGCATTACCGGGGCCTTTGTCGGAGCCCTCCACGACTACCTCGCGCGGGAGCTAAAGTACGAGAGCAACGACGCTTACCGCCCCACCGCCTACAACCTCACCACCGGGACCTGGGATTGGAAGCACCGGCCCACCAGCGCCGGCCCCGCGACGGGAGCGGCGGTGGGCGAGCAGACGCAGCCCTATGTTGCCGCCGACCTGGCCGGCGCCATCCGCAAGAACCCGCACCTGAAGGTCTTTTCCGCCAACGGTTATTTCGATCTGGCGACGCCGTTTTTCATCACCGAGTACGACGTGGCGCACATGGATCTCGACCCGGCACTGCGCGGCAATGTGCAGTTCGGCTACTACCCATCGGGGCACATGATTTATCTCAATGTCGACGCACTGCATCAGTTGAAAGACGATCTGGCGACGTTCATCACCAAGGCGCAGGAGTGAGAGAGGCAGTCTTCAGCTCTCAGCTCTCGGCCTTCAGCTCTCAGTCTTCAGCTCTCGGCTCTCGGCTCTCGGCCTTCAGCTCTCAGCTCTCGGCCTTCAGCCTTCAGCTCCCAGCTTTTCGCTCAATGCGTCCAGCTTTTTCGCTGCCTTGAAAGGGCGTGGCTTTACAGGCTGAGGAAAAACTCGCTCGGGCGGTAGGCCGGGGTTTTAACCCCGGTATAAGTCGCACGGAATTAAGCGGGCCTTCAGGCCCTGAGGTTGATGAAAAACCCACAGCCTTGAAAGGGCACGGATTTATCCGTGCCACAAGTCCCGCAATTTCAGGCCGGCTTTAGCCGCTGAGGGATGGTTTCAAGCTTTGTCAGCAGTCTCGGGGCCTTCAGGCCCTGAGGTATGCTTTTCGGGCCTTTCAATCGAATCCACGCCTTTTTCCGCAGCCTGTTTAGCCGTGCCGTGAAGGGCGCATAAACAGCGGGCCTTAGCCCCTGTGGGAATTTTTCTCATTGGCCAGGGCAATTGACGCAACCAGTTCCAGGAAGTGCTGCGAGTCCCGCCATTATTTCGCTGAAAGCTGAAGGCTGCGAACCGAAAGCTATGAGCCAGGACCCAGAAAAGGGCCCCGAAACTAAGAAGCGGGCATCCAGAGTCGGGAGTGGAAGGACTTCCCGAAACCGGCTGCCCGCTGGACCCTGGTCCGGGTCTAGGTGGTATGTTCAGTATGGGCCAGTTTTCACCGAAAGCAAGTCCTATTTTGAACAAAATTCCCATTCCGTGACAGGAGTCACAGCTCGTCGTTCAATCAGCCCCAACCACGTTGACTTGGGGGGCTGCACTTGATACAAAAGTTGTGTTCCATCCGATAAAATCTAATCTGACCGCCGCAGCGAATCGTTACCAGCATGCAAGTGATTCTTCAACAACTCGGAGCCATGTTCGTCGGCGCCATACCCACCACTTTGCTGTTCATTGTGCTGGTGATGGCCTACCAGTTCCTGGTTCAGGGCCCCCTGACGGCTACGCTGAAGCAGCGCCGCGCCCTGACCGAAGGGGCCATGGAAGATGCGCAGAAAGCGATCGCCGAAGCCGAGGCCCGGACGGCTGACTATGCGGCTAAGTTGCGCCAGGCCCGCGCCGAGGTCTACAAGGTTCGCGAGCAGCGCGTGAAGCAGTGGAACGCCGAGCGCGATGCCCAGCTTGACCTGGCCCGCAAGGCTGCCGGACTGAAGGTAAGCCAGGCCCGGACCGAGCTTGAGGCCGAGGCCGCGGCTGCAAAACAGACCATCCTGGGCACGGCCGGCGATCTGGCCGGCCAGGTTGTCCGCGCGGTGATGCCCGCCTCCGCCGGGGGTTCCCGTTGAACAATTCGTTGCCAATCGGCTCTTCGCATCTTCGTCGTTCCCGTCTGGTTTTCAGCTTCCTGTTCTTTGCGGTGCTGGCAGCCGGAGTTTTGGTTGTCGCTGCGCCCCTCCGCCTGGCTGCACAGGAATCGGCTGCCGCCGCGTCCTCACCACCGGCGGCCAATACGGCCCAGTCTGAAGCTCCCAAGTCCCAGGAAGAGCAGAACAACGTCTTCCGCCTCGAGGGTCCCATCGTCAAGTGGACGGCCAAAACCTTCAATCTTCAGGCCGAGACCACGGCCGGCATCTTCGAATTCGTCAACTTCGCCATCATCGTCCTGCTGGTCGGCATCCCGATTGCGAAGGTCCTTCCCAAGATGTTTCGCAAACGCTCCCAGACGCTGGGGTCCAACCTGAAGACGGCGCGCGAAGCGACCGCGGACGCCAACGCCCGCCTGTGCGCGGTGGAAGCCAAGCTGGCCGGGCTCGACGATGAGATCAAGAAGTTCCGCGCCGAGGTGGAGCGGGAGAGCCTGGAAGACGAGGCCCGCATCAAGGCCGCCCTTCAGGAAGAGAGCGCCCGCATCGTCCAGGCTGCCGAACAGGAACTCAGCGTAGCCGCTGCCCAGGCCCGCCGCGGCTTGCGCCACTTCGCCGCAGACCTGGCCATCGAGCAGGCCGCAAAGCAACTGGTCCTCACGCCGGAGTCCGACAAGGCCCTGATCTCAGAGTTCGTGGCCCAGGTTTCCGGCAGCGCCGGCAGCAAAGGGGGAAAGAACTAGATGGCCGCCTTTGTCTCCCGCTACGCCAGCGCCTTCGCCGATGTGGTGACCGCCGCCAAACTGGATACAGCCGCGATCGACGCGCAGTTGAGCGACTTTCTCTCCACGTGGGATGGCAGCCCGGAGCTTCGCGAGTTCTTCGAGAACCCTGCCGTTCCCACTATCCAAAAAGTTGAAATCCTCGACAAGCTGAATGCCAAGCTGAAGCTCCAGAAGGAGCTGCGCAACCTGATCGCCGTGCTCATTTCAAATGACCGCATCGGCCAGGTCGGCGAAGTGGCCCAGGCCTATCGCAGATTGTTGCAGGAACAGTTGGGGATTCGCCCGGCGGAGATTGTTACCGCCCGCGAGCTCGACAAGAACGAACAGGAAGCGCTGGTGGCAGAGATCGCCAAGCTCGCCGGCAGCAAAATCGACCCCAGCTTCACGCTGGACAAATCCATCCTCGGCGGCACGGTGGTGCGCATCGGCTCCACGGTTTACGACGGCTCCGTCCGCGGCCGCCTGGAGCGGTTGAAGGAAGCATTGATTGCAGGATGAAAACTCAGTTCGCAGTTCTTAGTTCACAGTTCTTGAGACCTAAGAACACCGATCAAATTCGCAGAAGCGGCCGAACCGGGAACTGAGAACTACGAACTGTGAACTAAGAACTGCGGTTTAAGAACTGTGAACTGTTAGGAACAAAAATGGCTCAGATCAAGGCAGACGAGATTACGCAACTCCTTCGCGAGCAGATCGCGAACTACGATTCGAAGGTCCAGGTCGACGAGGTCGGGACGATCACATCGCTCGGCGACGGCATCGCCCGCATCCATGGCCTCGATAAAGTCATGGCCGGCGAGCTGCTCGCCTTCCCGCACAACATCGCGGGCCTCGCCCTCTCGCTGGAAGAAGACCAGGTGGGCGCTGTCATCCTCGGCGAGTACACCGAGCTCAGCGAAGGCAACGAGGTCAAGCGCACCGGCAAGATTCTCTCCGTGCCCGTGGGCGAGGCCATGATCGGCCGCGTCGTCAACGCGCTTGGGCTTCCCATCGACGACAAGGGCCCCATCGCCACCACGGCGACTCTTCCCGTCGAGCGCCTGGCCCCCGGCATCATCGACCGCCAGGGCGTCCGCGAGCCCATGGCCACCGGCCTCAAGGCCATCGACGCCATGATCCCGATCGGCCGCGGCCAGCGCGAACTGATCATTGGAGACAGGCAGACCGGCAAGACCGCCGTCCTGCTCGACACCATCATCAACAACGCCAAGAACGATCTGATCTGCATCTACTGCGCCATCGGCCAGAAGCGCAGCTCCATCGCGCAGGTTGTGCAGACGTTGACCGAAGCCGGCGCCATGGGCCACACCATCATCGTCGCCGCCTCGGCCTCCGAGCCCGCGCCCATGCTTTATCTCGCGCCCTACGCGGCCACCGCCATGGGCGAGTTCTTCCGCGACTCCGGCCGCCACGCGCTGGTCATGTACGACGATCTCTCCAAGCACGCCATGGCCTACCGCGAGATTTCGCTGCTGCTGCGCCGCCCGCCGGGCCGCGAAGCCTATCCCGGCGACGTCTTCTATCTCCACTCCCGCCTCCTCGAGCGCTCTTCCAAGATGAGCAAGGAGAAGGGCGGCGGTTCGCTCACCGCGCTGCCGGTCATTGAGACCCAGGCAGGCGACGTCTCGGCCTACATTCCAACCAACGTCATCTCCATCACCGACGGCCAGATCTTTTTGGAAACCGACCTGTTCAACTCCGGCGTCCGCCCGGCCGTCAACGTCGGCCTCTCGGTCTCGCGCGTAGGCTTCTCGGCAGCCATCAAGGCGGTCAAGCAGGTCGGCTCCACCCTCAAGCTCGACCTGGCCCAGTACCGCGAGCTCGCGGCCTTCGCACAGTTTGGCTCCGACCTCGACCCGCTCACGCAGAAGCAGCTCAACCGCGGCAGCCGCTTGACCGAACTCCTCAAGCAGCCGCAGTTCCAGCCGCTCACCTGGCAGCAGCAGGCAGTGGTTCTTTTCGCCGGCACGCAGGGCTATCTCGACGACCTCAAGGTCACCGACATTCGCGCCTTCGAAGACGGCCTCTACAAATATCTGGACAGCGCGCAGACCGCGCTCATCGCCGACCTGACCACCAAAAAGCAGATCGACGACGACATCCGCGCCCGTCTCCACGCAGCGTTGAAAGAGTACACCGCAAACTTCAAGGCAGAGCTGGAAGCAGCAGTAACGGCGTAAAAGCAGTCCGTAGTTCACAGTTCGTAGTTCGCAGTAAAGCCGCGAACTGCTGAAATCGATGGAAAGCGAAAACTGAGAACCGGGAACTGTGAACTAAGAGCTTTGAACTGAGAACCGTCGTTCACGAAACACGAACTGTGAACTATGAACTGTGAACTAAGAACTGCGAACTGACCATGGCAAACGTACTCGACTTACGGCGTCGCATCCGCAGCGTGAAAAACACGCGGCAGATCACCAAGGCCATGAAGATGGTCTCGGCGGCCAAGCTGCGCCGCGCCCAGGAGCGTGCGCTTCAGGCCCGGCCCTACGCCAAAATGATCACCAGCGTGCTTGAGTCATTGCGCCGCCGCATCGATATCTTCGATGAAACGACTGGGAACCTGCGCCATCCCCTGTTCATCACCCGGCCCGAAAAGCGCGTGCTGCTCGTCATCGTCAGCGGCGACAAGGGCTTTGCCGGCGCCTTCAACGCCAATATCCTCAAAACCGCTTACCAGTTCATCGCGGGCAACACCGACAAGCAGATCGACGTGGAGGCCGTGGGCCGCAAGGGCCGTGACATGATGCGCCGCCGCTACCCCGCCGCTGTTTATACGGAGCAGACCGACGACCAGGGCGTCGCCCGCCAGTTAAGGGATCGCAAAGCGCCGGTCGAGGTTACGGGCGATCATCCCGGCATGTTGCTGAAGCTCGAACAGAGCCGCGTCCACGAGCTTGCCGAGAGCGTCATCGCCCGCTACGTCCACGAAGAGATTGACGCCGTCTATATCGTCTACAACGAATTCAAATCGGTAATCGCACAGCGCCTCGTCGTCGAGCGCCTGTTGCCGCTGATGAAGATTGGCATTCCGCAGATTACCGGCGCCGTTGAGCCGACCGTGGAAGAGCGGGAGCGTGCCGCCGAGGCCGCGCTTTCAGCGGGCATCGAGATTGAGGCCGCCGACACCGCCGAGGCCGACGAAGAAGCAAAGAAGTTCGGCACCGCCAATGTGGACTACATCTACGAGCAGCCGGCCGAGGAGCTTTTCGCGGGCCTGCTGCCGCAATATGTCTTTTCCATGCTGTACCACGCCATGACGGAGTCCGTCGCCGCCGAACACGCGGCCCGCATGACGGCCATGGACTCGGCAACCAACAACGCCTCCGACATGATCGACTCGCTCACGCTGCACATGAACCGCGTGCGCCAGGCCGCCATCACCAAGGAGATCATCGAGATTGTTTCCGGCGCCGCGGCGCTGTAGACGCAACTGGGAATCAAGCTCCCGTAGGGAGCGCAAGAAGTTAGCCCAGGACAAGTCCGCCGCGGCGGACGCAGTCCTGGGAATGAAGTCGATAACGTTCCTAAGCCCCGTAGGGGCGACAGAAGTTGGGTTTTGAATGGGCACGACTTTAGTCGTGCCAAAGTAGAGTCAAGAATCACCGGGCTTTAGCCCCTGTCAAAACGTTGGGGGCGATTCGAGTTTTGAAAGGGCACGACTTCAGTCGTGCCGAAAAGGGATCAAGAATCACCGGGCTTTAGCCCCTGAGGGAAAGCAACCTCAGCAAAGAAGGCAAAGAACAATGGCAGAAAACATCGGCAAAGTAATCCAAATCTCCGGCCCCGCCGTAGACGTCCAGTTTGAAGAAGCGACCATGCCGCCCATCTATCAGGCGCTGCGCGTCACCAGCGACGGCTTCACCGTCCCCACGCCCATCAGCGTCATCCTCGAGGTGCAGCAGCACCTGGGCGAGGGCCGCGTCCGCACGGTCGCCATGGAAGCCACCGACGGCATGGTCCGCGGCATGAAGGCCACCGACCTCGGCGGCCCCATCAGCATGCCCGTCGGGAAGGAGACGCTCGGCCGCGTGCTCAACGTCATTGGCGAGCCGGTCGACAACCTCGGCCCCATCGGCGAAAAAACGCGCATGCCCATTCACCGGCCCGCGCCGCTCTTCGACGAGCAGTCCACCCACGAAGAGATGTTCGAGACCGGCATCAAGGTCATCGATCTCATCCAGCCCTTCTTGAAGGGCGGCAAGATTGGCCTCTTCGGCGGCGCCGGCGTCGGCAAAACCGTCGTCATTATGGAGCTCATCAACAACGTCGCCAAGAATCACGGCGGCTTCTCCGTCTTCGGCGGCGTCGGCGAGCGCACCCGCGAAGGCAACGACCTCTGGGTCGAAATGACCGAGTCCGGCGTCATCAAGCCCGGCGACTTCGCCGCATCCAAATGCGCCCTCGTCTACGGCCAGATGACCGAGCCGCCCGGAGCCCGCCTCCGCGTGGCCTTGAGCGCTCTCACCGTCGCCGAGTACTTCCGCGACGTCGAAGGGTCGGACACGCTTCTCTTCATCGACAACATCTTCCGCTTCACGCAGGCCGGGTCAGAAGTTTCAACGCTGCTGGGCCGCATGCCCTCCGCCGTCGGCTACCAGCCCAACCTGGCCACGGAAATGGGCGAACTCCAGGAGCGCATCACCTCCACCAGCAAAGGCTCCGTCACCTCCGTCCAGGCCGTCTACGTGCCCGCCGACGATTTGACCGATCCCGCGCCGGCCACCACCTTCGCCCACCTCGACGCCACTACCGTGCTTAGCCGTCCGTTGTCCGAGCTCGGCATCTATCCCGCCGTCGATCCATTGGCGTCGACCTCGCGCATTCTCTCCGCGCGCATCGTGGGCCAGGATCACTACGACGTGGCCCAGGGCGTCAAGCGCATTCTGCAACGCTACAAGGATCTCCAGGACATCATCGCCATCCTGGGCATCGACGAGCTGTCGGAAGAAGACAAGCTCACCGTAGCCCGCGCCCGCAAGGTGCAGAAGTTTCTCTCGCAGCCCTTCCACGTAGCCGAGCAGTTCACCGGCATCCCCGGCGCCTACGTCAAGGTTGCAGACACCGTGCGCAGCTTCAAGGAGATCATCGCCGGCAAGTACGACGATATCCCCGAGCAGGCCTTCTACATGAAGGGCGCCATCGAAGAAGTGCTCGAAACCGCCGAGAAACTCAAGGCGTCGGTTTAAGAAAAGCAGTTCACAGTTCGTAGTTCATAGTTCGCAGTTCACCGCGGATCGAACTACGAACTTCGAACTGAGAACTGAGAGCTGAAGTTATGGCAGACGAGACAAACCAACTCCGCGTCCGGCTCGTCACTCCCGAGCGCACTCTGTGCGAGGTCGCGGCCACGGCTGTCGAACTTCCCGCGAAGAACGGGTACTTCGAAGTGCTCTACGGCCACGCACCGCTGATGGCCGAGCTGGGCGCAGGCGACGTCATCGTGCACAGCGGCTCCGATATCACAGACGGCAGCCCTGACGCCTCCCGCTACAACGTCAGTTGGGGCTTTGTCGAAGTGCTTCCCGACCGCGTCACCATCCTCGCCTCCGACGCCCTCAAGCCCGAGGAGATCGATGTGCCCCGCGCCGAGCAGCAACTTGATCGCGGCCAGAAGATGTGGAAGGAAGCCGGCGAAAGCGAAGACGCCTACACCGAAGCCCTCCGCGTAATCGCCGAAGCCGACGCCAAGATCGCCTCCGCCCACGACAAGCACTGAGACTCCATTGCGCTGCGGAGCCGGATGCGCAGCCCCCGGCTCCGCCGACGCCTCGCCAATCGGCTGAATGCATCCCAGCCTTCCATCCCCATACACTTGCGTCATCAAGCTTGCCCTGGCCCGCCTCAATCAAACGGTCGGCCATACGATCGCGAACTTCCGCCCAATACAACTTGCCGAGTGTGCGCCTATCTCGATAAAGTGACATCCACAGGTCATCTTCATGGCGAGCTTCGCCCTTCGAGTGCCGCACACCGCGTTATTACCGCTTCTTTAAAGGACTTTGCATGTCTTCCTTGCCTGTAAACACCGTCGTAAACCCCCTCGCGAACCAGAACATCGACTCCACTCTGCGCGAGAACCGCGTCTTTCCGCCGCCGCCCGAGTTCAGCGCCAAGGCCCACATCAAGAGCCTTCAGGAGTACGAGACCCTCTACAAGCAATCCATTGAAGATCCTGAAAAATTCTGGGCCACCGCGGCTGCCGATCTGCACTGGTTCAAGCCCTGGGACAAGGTCCTGGAATGGAATCTGCCCACGGCCCAGTGGTTCGTCGGCGGCAAGACCAATCTCTCTTTCAATTGTCTGGATCGCCACGTCCTCGGCGCCCGCGCCCAGAAGACCGCGCTCATCTGGGAAGGCGAACCAGGAGAAGTCCGCCGCCTCACCTACTCTGAGCTGCTCGTTGAAGTGCAGAAATTCGCCAACGCCCTCAAGTCCCTCGGCATCAAGCAAGGCGATCGCGTCGCCGTTTACATGGGCATGACCCCGGAGCTGGCCATCGCCCTGCTCGCCTGCGCGCGCATAGGCGCCGTGCACTCCGTCATCTTCGGCGGATTTGCCGCCAACGCCATCGCCGACCGCGTCGCGGACTCCGCCTGTGTCGCCATCCTCACCCAGGACACCAGCTACCGCCGCGGCAACGAGATCAAGCTCAAGCAGACCGTCGACGAAGCCATGCCCGCCTGCCCCACCGTCAAGCATGTCGTCGTGTATCGCCGCACCGGCTCCCCCGTTAACATGGTCCCCGGCCGCGACCACTGGTGGCACGACCTGGTGGCCGCCGCCGCCCCCGATTGCCCAGCCGAGCCCCTCGACTCCGAGCATCCGCTCTATATCCTTTACACCTCCGGCTCAACCGGCAAGCCCAAGGGCCTGCTGCACACCACCGGCGGTTATGCCGTGCAAACCTACCTCACCGCCAAGTACGTCTTCGACCTCCGCGACGAAGACGTCTACTGGTGCACAGCCGATATTGGCTGGGTCACCGGCCACTCCTATGTCGTCTACGGCCCGCTGCAAAACGGCGCTACTGTGCTGATGTATGAAGGCGCGCCCAACTGGCCCGACTTCTCCCGCTTCTGGAAAATCATCGACGACCACAAGGTCAGCATCTTCTACACCGCTCCAACAGCCATAAGGGCGTTCATCAAGTGGGGCGATCAGTACGTCGAAAAATTCAAGCTCGACTCGCTGCGCCTGCTCGGCACCGTCGGCGAGCCCATCAACCCTGAAGCATGGATGTGGTACCGCGAAAAGATCGGCCGCAACCGCTGCCCCATCGTCGACACCTGGTGGCAAACCGAGACCGGAGCCATCCTCATCGCGCCCATCCCCGGCGCAGTGCCCACCAAGCCCGGCTCGGCCACGCGCCCCTTCTTCGGCATTCAGCCCGAAGTGGTCACCAAGGAAGGCGCGCCCGTCCCCGCGGGCCACGGAGGCCTGCTGGTCGTACGCAAGCCCTGGCCCTCCATGGCCCGCACCGTCTACGGCGACCCCGAGCGCTACCAGAAGACCTACTGGAGCGACGTTCCCGGCAGCTACTTCACCGGGGACGGCGCGCGCCAGGACGCCGACGGCTACTTCTGGCTCATGGGACGCGTCGACGACGTCATCAACGTCAGCGGCCACCGCCTTGGCACCATGGAAGTCGAGTCGGCCCTCGTCGCCCACCCCAAAGTCGCCGAAGCCGCCGTCGTGGGCCGCCCCGACGAGCTCAAGGGTCAAGCCATCTCCGCCTTCGTCTCGCTGGAAAGCGGCAACCAGCCCAGCGAAGAATTGAAAGACGAGCTCCGCAAGTGGGTCTCAAAAGAGATCGGCTCCCTCGCCCGCCCCGACGATATTCGCTTCACTGAAGCCCTGCCCAAAACCCGCAGCGGCAAAATCATGCGCCGCCTGCTTCGCGAGCTGGCCACGCACGGCGAAATCAAGGGCGACACCACCACGCTCGAAGACTTCACCGTAATCGCCAAACTGCGCGAAGCGGAAGAAGGATAAAGCAGGCTCGGATCTGCGAGTTTCTTTGAGGTAACTCAAAGGCTTTGCATCCGGGCTCGGATCTTAAGCCTGACCAGAGCGCAGTCGAAGAATTCCACAATCGGCCAATAACCGACTGTCATTTTGAGCGGAGGTCGCTGCGGCGACCTAGGGCATTTTTGGTTTTACCGTAGACCAGTTTTGAAAGGGCACGGCTTTAGCCGTGCCGCAAAGCTCCAATGAAATCAATGGGCTTTAGCCCCTGAGGGAAAGCCCTATGGTCTACACCA
>Ga0181516_10000310_pt1 | contig 47550 bp, 45 predicted proteins | sample PEATcosm2014_Bin_25_FD_121104 | JGI IMG/M metagenome (GOLD analysis project Ga0181516, IMG submission 121104) | Peatland microbial communities from MTU Mesocosm Facility, Houghton, MI, USA - PEATcosm2014_Bin01_10_metaG | ecosystem: Environmental > Terrestrial > Soil > Wetlands > Peat | place...
CAAGATTTTTGCTGTGTGCTCAGGGTCCAGATGTTGAATCCTGGGCGACTACGCAGCGAACCGATCCGGCTTCCTGTGAACAGGACGCCAAGAGAGTGAAGAGGAAACACAATGGCTGAAGAAACTCATGGAAGGGCGCCCGAGTCGGGCGCATCGGAGACGAGCCCATCCGGGCAGTCTGGACAATCCAGCGGCCCACCCCAGCGTTCCGGCGGACGGCCTCAGGGCGGGCCCGGCGGAAGGCCTCAAGGTGGACCTGGCGGACGCGGCAAGTTCTTTCGCCGCAAGAAAGTCTGTAAGTTCTGCACCGAGAAGATCGATGCGATTCCATATCGCGACGTTCGCCTGTTGCAGGGCTTTGTGGCCGAGCGTGGCAAGATCGTGCCTCGTCGGCTCACTGGCGTTTGCACTACGCACCAGCGCCGCCTGACCCGCGCCATCAAGCAGGCCCGCAACATCGCTCTGCTGCCCTTCGCCACGCGCCACTAAATCGGGCTGCGCGAGTGGGATTTGAAGGGGCACGGCTTTAGCCGCGCCGAAAGTGGATAAGCAAAGAGTGGGCTTCAAGCCCTGAGGGAGTGTCCAGCATCGAGCTGGCCTTCACTCAAGAGACCTGCAAGCCCAGATCGGATCGCCGATGCTCTCGTCCAAAGGACCGGAGCGCCCACGGCGCCGCAACATTGGAGATTTGTCATGGAAGTAATTCTGAAAGAAGACGTAGATAACCTTGGCCAGCGCGGCGAAGTGGTAAAGGTCGCGGACGGCTATGGACGCAACTACCTGCTCCCGCGCAAGCTGGCGATGCAGGCCACTCAGGCCAATAAGGCCATCATCGAGCAGATGAAGCACGCCGCCGCACGCCGTTCGGCCACCGAGAAGACCCAGGCCGAGGAGTTGCTCACGAAGCTGGAGCCGGTCGTGCTGAGCTTCACCCGCAAGTCGGGCGCTGAGGGCCATCTCTTCGGCTCCGTCACCTCGTCGGACATCGCCGCGGAGCTTGCAACCCAGGGCTTCGAGGTCGATCGCCGTAAAATCCAACTCGGCGAGCCTCTCAAGACCGTGGGCGAGTTTACTGTCGGCGTCAAGCTCCATCGTGAAGTCACCGCGCACCTGAAGGTGAAGGTTCTGGCTGAAGCTACTGAAGAAGCCGTCGCCGAGCCTGTCGCGGAAGAAGCTAAGGCAGAGTAGTTCCCAACTGGCAAGCGCCCTGCCGCCTTCCGATTTGCCGGAAGGCGGCAGGTGTTCGTTGAACATTCCCCTCGAAGGAACACCGCGCTATCCCACCATCGCCAGCGGCTTGTCCCTATCCGTGCGCAGTGTCGGCACAGCAGCCAGCAGGCTCCTGGTGTAGGCGTTCTCCGGCTTCGTCAGCAGCCGCTCGCAAGGCCCAGTCTCCACAACCTGACCCCCGCGCATGACGGCAACCCGTCCCGCAATCTGCCCCACCACAGCCAGATCGTGTGAGATGAAAAGCATGGCCAGGCCATATTGCTGTTGAAGCTGGCGCAGCAGTCCCAGCACCTGCGCCTGGACAGTGACATCGAGCGCGGTTGTCGGTTCGTCGGCAATCAGCAACCGCGGCCGGTTGATGAGCGCCATGGCGATGAGGATGCGCTGCCGCTGCCCGCCGGAAAACTGGTGCGGATAGTCGCCATAGCGTCGCGCCGCGTCAGGAATGGCAACCGCCTCAAGCGCGGCGATGGCCTTTCTCCTGGCCTCAGCTCTCGTCCAGGAGGTCGAATGTGCCGAAGCACTTTCGGAGACCTGGCGGCCGATGGTCATTACCGGATTGAGCGCCGTCATTGGCTCTTGGAAGATCATGGCAATCTCGCGTCCGCGAATGCGCCGCAGGCTGCTCGACGGCTGATTCAGTAGATCGATTGCGCTGCTTGTCCCAGCCGTCTGCCATAGAATCTGCCCGGTTGTCTGAGCCGCTGTACCCAGCAGACCAAGAATCGCCAGCGCCGTAGCGCTCTTGCCCGATCCCGACTCGCCCACCAGCCCCAGTACCTCGCCCTCGTTGATACTGAGGTCGATCCCGCGCACGGCTTCTGCGGCGCCGAACCGAATATGCAGGCCGCGAATGTCAAGCAGCGGAGCCATGATGCCATCCTACGGCAAGCTGCGGACGTGGAGCTACGGAGGCGATTCCGCTCGCGCAATGTTGTCTCGAAAGAGGACGGCTAAGATCCCCTGGACGCAAGCCACTCCCAGGCGCAAATGGAATTGCTCTGAATGGATTCAACACAGGAGGGCTTGAAACATTGGTGCCGAAGAAGGGACTCGAACCCCCACACCCTTGCGAGTACGTGGACCTGAACCACGCGCGTCTGCCAATTCCGCCACTTCGGCACGGTACCGTTGTTCAGCGTGTTTCAGCTGAGCAGGCAGCATCTTTGAGTCTCGCAAAAGCGGCACTCAGTGTCAAATTCCGAGCTCAAATTACGCCTGCGCGTCTGGACTCGTGGGCCGGGACCACCGTCCCGGCCCATCCCCAAACAGTCGTCCTAAACCAGCTTGGCGTCGAGCGTGATCTCGGTATTGTTGGCAAAAAGCTTTGAGATCGGGCAGCCAGCCTTTGCGCCGGCCGCAGCCTTCTGAAATGCCTCTTCGCTGACTCCGGGAACGCTTGCCGTGGTGGTCAAAGCGATCTTGGTCACGGCGAATCCGCCTTCCACCTTGGCCAGCGTGACGGCCGCATGGGTCTCAATGCTGTTGGGTGTAAAGCCTTCGCCGCCCAGCGTCGCGCCCAGGGCCATGGAGTAGCAGCTGGCATGTGCCGCCGCGATCAGTTCCTCGGGAGTGGTCCCCGAATCCGCGCCCTCAAACCGCGTAGCGAACGAGTAATTGGCGTCCTTCAAAACGCCGGTTGCCGTCGAGATGGTGCCCTTGCCTTCCTTCAGTGACCCAGTCCATACCGCACTCGCCTTGCTTGCCATAGTCCCTCCTTGGGAGAATTGCTGAAGTTTTTGTTTAAGGTTGATTGCGCCAAATGGGGAAAACTCCGGGGCGCTCCGATTTTGCCGTGTGCCTCAGGTCGCCGCCTGCCTTCGTTGTTCCAAAAGGTGCCTGCCGGGAGGACAGGCGCTGCAGACCGTCAGTCTTATGGTAACCTCTCCACCATGCTGCCGCACCGGCCAACCGCGCTCGATTCCGATTTTGCGCCCGAAATTTCACAAAGTGGTGCGGCCTGCCCGCCACAGCAAACAAGCCCAGCGGCGGAGTCGAGGCCGGTAGACCACCACTGTCAGGTCTGCCCCACCTGCGGCCACAGGCTCACCGGGCATCATTGCAAACTGGTCTGCACCCAGTGCGGCTATTACCTGAGCTGCGCAGACTATTATTAGAGATTTTTCCCGACCCGTCTGTTGCCTCGCACGCGGTTGCTTTCAAGCGGAATCGGCATCGTTCCGGCGCGGGTGAGCACTTTGCGGGTTAACCCTGTCAGCGCCATTGAGGCCGCATCGCAGAGCGGAACCCAGCGGCGGCGGCCTGCGTGGACGGTCAATTCTTTAATCTCGCGAGCGTCCGCCTTGCGAATATGGACGACGTAATTGACTTGCATAATGGCGTGGCGGACAGTCATCGAAAGGTGCTCTTCCGGAACTCTGGAATCGCGCAGTGCGGGAAGCTGCCACATTCCCGGCATAACAGTGAGCTCTTCCGGACGCTGTTCAAGCAGCACTTCCATCATGCTGGCGCGGCCGCTCGCCCCGGAGCCCTTCCCCTGCCGCCGGCCAGCGCGGACTGCGAGTGCGTGCCCCACTTCACGGCTCTCCATCCGTGGGCGCGGCTGCGTTTTGTGCTCGCCGCGAGTCTTGCAGTCAACCGATATCGGGCAAACCAGACACTGCGGGTTGCGCGGCAGGCAAATCGTCGCACCTAGCTCCATCATCGCCTGATTGAAGTCGCCCGGCCGTCCTGGATCTACTAACCTTGCAGCCAGGTCCTCGATCCTGTGCCGCGTCGCGGCGTAACCCTTGCCGTTGCCAGCCTCCCACCCCGCCACACGGCAGAGCACGCGCTCCACATTACCGTCGACCACGGCCACAACTTCATCGTGGGCAATGCTGGCGATGGCAGCGGCAGTATAGGGTCCAATGCCTGAGAGCGTCCGCAACTCGGCGGAGGCAGAGGGAAACTCGCCGCCCAGTACCTCGGAAACATGTTGCGCGGCCTTGTGGAGCATGCGCGCGCGGCGATAGTAACCTAAGCCGCTCCAGAGCGCGAGCACATCCTGCTCCGCAGCTCGTGCAAGTGAGACGATGGTCGGAAATCGAGCCATGAAGGCCTGATAGCGATCAATCACCGCGGCTACGCGAGTCTGCTGAAGCATGATTTCAGAGACCCAGATTGCATACGGATCGCGGGTCCTGCGCCAAGGCAGATCGCGGCGGTTTTTCCCGTACCACGCCAGCAATTGATTGCGCAGGCGCGCGATTGCTGCATGGTCTCGAATCTGCTTGTGGACCGGTTTGGCCATGCGCTCAGATTAAGGCATCGCAGCAGGCCTCGCTATCGCGATTCCAGTTGCACTTCCATATGCCGTGGGCAGACTCACACGAGTGAAATCGAATCCATGCCGTGATTACATTTCGTGAAACTCTTCGTCTCTCCGGTGGAGCTCCCAAGCCAGTCCATTTAAGTGATCAAGTCCACGAAGAGTTGCGTACAATGCAAATTACTGATGGAGGAATCTCGTCAATGAAACGAATCGGACTCGTGCTTTCCATCCTGGTGGCAGCCGCACCGATGCTTGCAGTTGCCCAGTCGCTTAACTATTCCTCAAGTGTGAGTGCCCTGAATGCGGATCCCATGTTTGCCGGCGGCACAGCCACCCCGTCACCGGTGAAGCATCCTCCCATTACATCCGCGCCATTTTCGCGAGTGGCCATTGAAGGCGGAGTTTCACTCATGGGGATCAATCTGCAGGCGGCCACCAACGTCAGCCGGAATTTCAATCTGCGCGGCACCGGAAACGTCTTCAAATACACGGTCAACAACGTCAATATCAACGGCAGCGGCGGATCGAATGGAATTGACGTCAGCGGCAATTTGAACTTTGCCACGGCCGGCGTTTCACTGGACTATTATCCGTTTCCGATGCATGGCTTCCGGCTGAGCCCGGGAGTCATGCTCTACAACCAGAACAATGTCTCCGCCAGTGGCATATCGGCTCCAGGAACCAGCTTTACGCTTGACTCTCAGAAGTACTATTCCGATTCGGTGAATCCTCTCAATGTAACCGCGAATCTAGGCCTGAACACCCATCAGCAGGCCTTCACCTTGACCACCGGCTGGGGCAACATGATTCCGCGAAGGGGCGGCCATTGGTCGTTCCCCTTTGAGTTCGGCGCGGTCTTCACCGGTGTTCCGACAATAAATATCGGCCTGACGGGCAATGCATGCACGAGTCAAGCGGACGCGGCCACAAACGGCCCTTCATGCGTAAACATGGCCACTAACACAACGGCGCAGTCGAATCTGAGCGCGCAGGTCGCCAAGTATAAAAACGATTTACAACCGGCTATTGCATATCCGATCTTCTCCTTCGGAGTCGCGTACGCCTTTCATATCCGATAGGGCCGGAAAGAAAACGCGCAGTTTTATCCGAGAAGATCGCCGACGAGGCCGGGGGCGGCTTTGAGGGCGGCGTCGATCTGCGATTGGTCTTTGCCGCCGGCTTCGGCGATATCGGCCTTGCCGCCGCCCGCGCCGCCAACGAGCTTTGCCACGGCGCCAACGAGCTTTCCGGCCTGAATGCGTTTGACCAGCCCCGGAGTTACTCCGGCGATGAGCGCGACCTTGCCCTCTGCCTGCGCGGAGGCAAGGACGACGACGCCTTCGCCAACCTTCTGCTTGAGATTGTCGACGAGAGTGCGGAGTTGTCCGCGTTCGAGCGAGTCCGCCCGCAGCGTCACGAGGCGAACGCCTTTGACCTCGACTGCGCCGGCGAGGGCTTCATCCAATGCGCCGGAAGCCGACTTCATGCGTGACTCTTCCAACTCGCGGCGAAGCCGTTTCAGTTCCTCTTCCTGGCTGGCAAATTTGGCGCGAAGCCCTTCGGTCAGGTTCTCAGTTGTCGGCACATACTGCCCGGCCAGCTTTGCGACTTCAAAGTCCTGGCGGAATGTGTCCAGCGAACCGAAGCCAGTGATGGCCTCAAGGCGGCGAACACCGGAGGAAACCGATCCCTCGCCAATAATCTTGATCAGCCCGATTTCTCCGGTGGCGGAGGTGTGCGTGCCGCCGCAGAGCTCGGTTGAAAATCCATCGGAGAGCTTCACCACGCGAACCTTGTCGCCGTATTTTTCACCGAACAGCGCCATGGCGTGATACTCGTTCACCGCAACATCGATGGGCACATCTTCAAGGGTCTCGACGCGTGCGTTGCCGAGGACTTCGCGGTTCACAATGGATTCGATCTCTTCCAATTCCTCATCTGCCACCTGCGCAAAGTGCGAAAAGTCGAAGCGGAGCCTGGTGGGATCGACCGAGGAGCCGGCCTGCTTCACGTGCGTGCCCAAAACCTGCCTCAGCGCGGCATGGAGGAGGTGCGTGCCCGTATGGTTGCGGCGGATGGAGTCTCGGCGCTGGCCGTCGACCACGGTGTTGATGTGATCGCCTACCGTCAGGGATTGTTTGAGGATGGCCTTGTGCGCGCGCACACCCTGCACGGGGAGCACGCAGCCGGTGATCTCGGCTACGGTTGCGTTGTTGTCTGGAGTCAGGAAAAAGCCTGTGTCGCCGACCTGGCCACCGGAGTCGCCGTAGAAGCTGGTCTGGTCTAGGACAACATCGACCTGATCGCCCGCGGCGGCGGCGGGAACGCCGACGCCGTCTTTGACGATGGCCAATACTTCGGCGTTGTTCGCCGTCAGTTGTTTGTAGCCGAGAAAATCTGTCTTCGGTAGCTCGCGATAAGCCGGGCTGGCGGATTTCTGGCTCCCGCCCTTCCAACTGGCGCGTGCGCGGGCCTGCTCTTCGGCGCGAGCCTTTTCAAAGCCCTCGATGTCAAAACTCATTTCATAGTCGCGCGTCGCATCGACCATATAGTCCAGTGGCAGACCGTATGTTTCATAGAGATGGAAGGCGTCAACTCCAGATAGCGTTTCGCTAGCCCCCCCGATTAAACGTTCAAGGAAATTAAGTCCCCAAGAGATCGCCATTGCACGATGTGGATGGTTATTCCCGCTTCGAAGTAAACCAAGAAATTCGGGGTTGACATCATTTGCTTCGATTTCATTCGAGTATTTTTTTATCGCTTGGTCAACGCTCCTACCCACAGAAACGGCGAGCTCAGACTCCAACCGGCTGCTACCCTCTTTCAGAACCCGGTCGAATTGCTTCTCTTCGGCTTCCACGACTTTGGCTACGCGGGCGGCGGAATCGGCAAGTTCCGGATACGCGCCTTGCATCAGGTCGCGGACAGCATAGACCATCTCAAAGAGAAACGGCTGCTCCTGGCCCAGCAGGCGGCCGTGCCGGATCCCGCGGCGGAGGATTTTGCGTAGGACGTAGCCGCGGCCTTCGTTCGAAGGTAGAACGCCATCATTGATAAGAAATGTTGCCGCGCGGGCGTGGTCGGCGATGATGCGCAGGCTGGCGTTGCCGACCAGCGTGGCTAACTCCGCTCGCTCCGCTAACCCCGCTAACTCCGCCGCTTTCTCGATGAGTGGCGTAAACAAATCCGTCTCGAAGTTGCTTACTTTGCCTTGGAGCACTGCAGCCACGCGCTCGAGGCCCATGCCCGTATCGATCGAGGGCTTGGGCAACGGTGTCAGCTTGTAACTCGTGGCTTTTGTGGCCGCATCAACAACCGCCGACCGGTCGAACTGCATAAAGACCAGGTTCCAGATTTCGACGTAGCGGGCGTCGTCCTGACCGAAAGGCAAATCTTTGCCGTGCTCTGAGGCTTCGAGCCCCATGTCGTAGAAGATCTCGGAACAGGGGCCGCAGGGACCGGTCTCTCCCATCTGCCAGAAGTTGTCCTTCAGGCCGTATTGGTGGATGCGGGACTTTTCGACGCCGGCTTCTATCCAGTAGCCTTCGGCCTCGTCGTCGCGTGGAACGCCGTCGGCGCCCTCGAAGATGGTCACGTACAACCCGTCCTTTGGAATGCCGAACCACTCTGGGCTGGTGACCAGTTCCCAGGCGAAGTTGATTGCGTCCCGCTTGAAATAGTCGCCGAAGCTGAAGTTGCCGAGCATTTCAAAGAAGGTGTGATGGCGGCGGGTAAAGCCAACATTTTCAAGGTCGTTGTGCTTGCCGCCGGCGCGGACGCACTTCTGGGAGGTGGTCGCACGGGAGTAATCGCGCTTTTCCGCGCCCAGAAAGAGGTCCTTGAACTGGTTCATGCCCGCGTTGGTAAACAGCAGCGTGGGATCGTTGGCAGGGACCAGCGAGGAAGAGTGCACGCGGCGGTGACCCTTCGACTCAAAGAAGCGCAGAAAGAGCTCGCGAATTTCGTTTCCCGACCTGAATTGCATGGCTTTAACAGTGTAATTGGGCGGGCAGCTTTCAGCTCTTGCCTATGAGCCTTCAGCTCGTCGCCTCCATGGGGTTACGCCCGGATTTGGAATTCCTGATAATACTTCGCACCTTTCGAATCCGCAGGACGAGCTGCGCATCTCTTGAAGGCGCGTAAGATATGGAGGAAATAGTGGACAAATTTGCAATTTTGGCCTTGCTTGAAGCGAAGCCAGGCAAAGAAGCTGAGGTTGAGGCGTTCTTGAAGTCCGCTCAACCGCTGGCAGTCAGTGAAACCGCAACAACGACTTGGTATGCAGTCAGGTTGGGTCCGTCGAGGTTCGGTATCTTCGACACCTTTCCGGACGAAGCAGGAAGAACGGCCCATGTGACCGGCCCTATTGCAAAAGCGCTCTTTGCGAAGGCCCAAGAACTGTTTGCCGTTCCTCCGCAGGTGGAGATGCTTGAGATTCTGGCTGCAAAGACTCCAACTGCCTGAGGCGAACCGGCGCATTGGCACGTCCAACTGAGCAGGACAAGCTGGATCTGCCGGCACGCCGTATGGGACTCCCGTAAGTCCACTGTGGGTTTGCGGAGGGTCTGGATGGGTGAACTGGTACGAAAATCACGGTGGATGGTCGCAGTGGTTTTGCTGGGTACCGCCAGCGGCACAAGCGCGGCAGCCAGTCCGGCGGCGCAGTCCCAGCCAAACTGGAAAACTGTACCGACTGCGGAAGGGATCGCTGCGTCGAGCGAGCTAGACCTGGGCGGCAGCAAGCTGCACGTTGACTTCGCGCCCGGATCTCTCGACTTGCCCAACGAGGTTTTTCTTAAGCATATTCAGGATGCCGCGTCAGCCGTGGTGGTATTTTATGGGCGATTTCCGGTGGCGCACGCGGGCATTTTGGTGGTGCCCGCTGCGGGACGGCACGGAGTTCTGCAAGGGACGACCTGGGGCGGAAGACGCGGCTTTCAGGGGTTTACGCGGCTGCGCATCGGCGAACACACAACCACAGAAGATTTAAAGGACGACTGGACGACGACGCACGAGTTGGTGCACATGGCGTTTCCCGGCATGCCGCAGGATCAGCATTGGATTGAAGAAGGCCTGGCCACCTATATCGAGCCGCTGGCGCGCGTGATGACCGGCGATCTGCAGGCTCGGCAGGTGTGGGGAGACATGGTGCGAGGAATGCCAAAGGGCGAGCCTGCGCCGGGCGATGAAGGGCTGGATCATACGCATACCTGGGGGCGCACCTATTGGGGCGGCGGGTTGTTTTGCCTGGTGGCCGATGTGGAGATTCGGCGCGCGACCGGCAATCGCAAAGGGCTTCGCGATGCGTTGCGCGCGATCCTGGAACAGGGCGGCACCATCGACCAGGATTGGAGCCTCGACAAGGCGCTTGCCATCGGCGATCAGGCAACAGGAACACATGTACTGACCAGCATGTATGCGAAGTGGAAAGACGCGGCCGTTCCTGTTGATCTGCCGAAGCTATGGAATGAGCTGGGGATTCGGGTTACCGATAGCGGAATCGATTTTTCTTCGTCCGCTCCTCTGGCTTCAGTGCGCGACGCGATTGCCGGGGATGCGACAACGGCGGCACCGGCGGGCCATTAGCCCGGACGCAGATTTATCCTGCTGCGTATCAGCTCTCGTGCGGCTCCTCGTCAAGGTTGTCGAGTGCAGACAGCGCTTCGTCGGGGACGTCCCATTGGCGGAGAATTTTATAGATTGTGCCAGTGGAGAATCCAGCGGTGACCAGGCGGCGCATGACGCGGGCTGTGTCCTTTTGACTTTCCGGTTTGCGGATGCGTTTCCGGTCGAGATATTGGCGGGCCAGATCCTCTTCGTTGGTCTCGCCGTAGCGTGCATCCACAACTTCATCCACGATTTTGGCGGCAACGCCTTTCTGGCCAAGAACCTGGCGGACACGGCGCTGGCCCAGTTTCTCGTTTTCCTGACGGAGCCGCGCGTAGGTCTCGGCGAATGACTGATCGTCGAGGTAGCCGTACTCCTTCAAGCGGGCAACGACGGCGGCGATGACGGATTCGCCGTGCGGCCCCGGCTCGACGCGGGCTCTCATGAGGCACCGGAGCTCCTGCTCGGTGCGCATGGCCCGGCCCAGAGATTTAACGGCGTAGTCGTAGAGGCCGGACTCATTCAGAGGCTCGCGGGTCTTGCCGGATTTACGTGCGAAGGGCATGGCGCTTACTCCAGCGGGATAAGCATACGGAATCGCTTGCTTCGCCGCCAGCGATAGTGCTTAAAGTCGCTGTCGAGGGTCAGGATATCGCCGGTATTCAACTGGTCAGCCATGGCAATCAGGCATGCATCGGCAAAGTCGCAGGGGGTGTCTCGATATTTTTTGTAATAGGCGAGAGCTTCGTCCACCCCGTGGGCCAACTGAAAGGGAATCTCCAATTGCTCTTCTTGAATGCTGGCCAGAATCGCCTGGGGCGCGCCTGACAGCCTGCGAAGAAGATAAATTGCCTCCGTGACGACCGGTTCGCATGTGACGAGCGGTTGATTGATCTGATCGAGCACGGCCATGCACTGCCGATGGTACGGCTCCTGTTTGTCGTATACGGAGACCAGGAAGCTGGCATCCACGAGAACGGGCTGAGACGACGAGGGGAACTTTACCAATCCCATCTGCCGTTGCCGCGCTTATCCACACGCCACTTTTTTCCAAAGCCTTCCATAAGCTTTTTGTTTGTGGCCAAATCGGTGACGCCACTGTCAAAGCAGCCCGCGCCGACGAGGCGGGGACGCGGCTTGGCTGTGCGCCGTTCCGCTCCCTCAAGAATGCACTCGCGAATCACCTGAGACGTGGTCCACCCTTCAATCCTCGCAACGCGCAGGAGCGCCGCCTCCGCCTTCTCATCCAACCGCGCTTGTACCGTTGTAGGCATACCTTCACTGTACTACAAAATCTAACTTTGTACTACACATGCACTCTGCGCCCCTTTTCCCTACTGCCTGTTCACTGGCTTTGTCCACTGATCGACCCAGTCGTTTACGGTCTTGTACCAGAGCTGGGAGTTTTGCGGTTTCAAAACCCAATGGCCTTCGTCGGGGAAGTAAAGCATCTTGCTCGGAACGTGGAGGCGCTGGAGGGTTGTGAAAAGCTGGAAGCCTTCGCTTACATCCAATCTGTAATCGAGCTGGCTGTGGATGACCAGCGTGGGTGTCTTGAAGTTCTTGGCGGAGAGCATGGGCGCCCACTTGCGATAGGGATTCTCGGCATCCGGTTTGCCGTAGTAGTCCCAGGGTTTGCCATTGAACTCCCACTCGTTGAACCACAGCTCCTCCGTAGACCCGTAGGCGGACTCCGGATCGAACATTCCATCGTGAGTAACGATGCATTTGAAACGGTCATTGTGGCCGAGGATCCAGTTGGCCATGTAGCCGCCATAGCTTGCGCCCAGTGCGCACTCGCGCGACTTGTCGATGAAGGGATAATGCTGCTCGGCGTAGTCGAGGCCGGTCATCAAATCGGTGAAAGGCTTGCCACCCCAGTCGCCGTTTACGCCATCGACGACGGCCTGGCCGTAGCCGGTTGAGCCGCGCGGGTTGATCATGACAACGACGTAGCCGTTGGCGGCGAAGAGCTCGGCGTTCCAGCGGTAGCTCCATTCGTCGCCCCAGTGACCTTCGGGACCGCCGTGGATTAAGAGTTTGAGCGGGTATTTCTTGCCAGGGTCGAAGCCTGGAGGACGGATGATAAAGCCCTGGAGCTTGGTACCGTCGACTGCGGTGAACCAAAAGGATTCCATCTTGGGGAGATCGAGCTGTGCTAGAAGGGAGTCGTTGAGGTGAGTGATTTGAAATGGCTGATACCCGGGAGCCTTGTACGCCTTGTCAGCACTGTCCCCTATCCTCCGGAACATGAGCTTTGCCGCCTCGTCATTCGACTCTGCAAAGTCGGCAGCGATCATCTCGGATGGTCGATCTGCCCTCATTAGACTGCCTATCATGATGTCGTAACCGTGTGTTAGTTGAAGAGGCACATCTGCGCCTTGCCAGACAGCGTAATGGATTTCACTCCACTCGCCTGGAACCTGCCCATGTCGCCGTAGAGTCTCACCCTTGACATCAGTTTGATAGACCGCAGAACCCCCCTTTTCTGCGGAAACAAATAGGATGTGTTGGGTACCGTCGATCCACGTGGATTCCCACACGAATTCATCAACCCAGTCGTCAAACTTCGGCAGCACATCTTTGGTCGTCTTCGCTTCCCGGTCATAAAGCGCTAGCCGGAACCTATCGCTCTCATATCCAGCCCGCGCTTGCGAGCGCCACGCCAAGTATTTCCCGTCAGGCGAATACGCCGGATTGAAATTTCCGCCTGCCGATGTGCTCACCTTCACGGGCTTCGCCGCTGGATTGGTCAGGTCCAGCGTGAAGATGCTGGCGCTGGTGCTGATAGCGGGCTCTTCATCCAGGTCTTCCGTGAAGGCCAGTTCTTTTGAGTCGGGCGAGAAGGCGCAGCCGCAACCCATTCCCATAACCGAAAAGGGCGGAACATCGTGGGGGTCGTTGGGGGTTAGATCCCGCGCGCCACCATTCTCAAATGAAACGAGAAAAAGGTGGGAACGCTTGTCCCCTGTGTAGTGGTCCCAGTGGCGATAAAGGAGGTGGGTAAAGATCTGTGCCTTGACCTTGCTGGCTGCCGCTGCCGCATCGCGATCGGCGTTGCACTCATTTCCCGAATTATCGGCGGGCGTGATTGCGGGACAGTCGGGATAAACGGCTGAAGTAAAAACGACGGCGCGCGAATCGGGCGACCAGATGGCGTTGTCGGCCGCGGTGGAGATGCTGGTGAGGCGGTGAGGGTTACTCGTATTTCCAGTCGCGCTGTCGAAGTCCGCCAGCCAGACCTGGCGCGAGCCGCCGCGGCCGCTGATAAACAGAATCTGCTTGCCGTCGGGGGAAAATTGCGGGCCGCTGTCTCCGGGTTGGCCGACGGTCAGCGGAGTTGCCTCGCCGCCCGAGATGGGCTGGATGAACAATTCCATTGTTTTTGTGTTTTGAGCCAGGTCCACGGTTATGACTTCGTATGCAAGCCACTTTCCGTCGGGTGAGACCGCCGTCGAGCCCAGGCGCTTCATGTGCATCATGTCTTCGAAGCTCATGGGGCGCTTTCCACCCCAGCGACCAGGACCCGTCGCCGGAGACCCCGGCCTACCATGATTCGACTGGGCTTGGCAGGGTGCAAGGACAATAGCGAGCAAGAAAATGAAGAAGCTTTTATTCATGGCCGGTCCCGGTCGCGCAGAAAAGATGAACGCAACAGCGCGAAGGAGAAGTTTACATCTGAACCGAGGCGGAGGGTTAGCAGGCCGCGGCGAAGAGGTTGTCACGCAATCCCAGATTCCACAATCGGGTCCGCTGCCCTACGGGCATCGAGCGGCTGGGAATTATGGGGACTTCCGATAGAGGGAATGCTAGAATCCAAGCATTCAAGACGAAAAAGCTAGAGCCAATCGGCACGACAACGGGAGATTTCCGATCATGCGCAGCCTCCATGTTGGAGTGCGTTGGACCTTGCGGGTTGCATTCCTGCTGATAGCGGGATGGATGGCGCTCGCTCCGGCGCGCTCGTTTGCACAGACGGAAACCACCGGACCGATGAACGTGCCACCCGCGCCGGCGACGCAGAATCCCGAAACGCAGCGCCTACCCGGCGCGCCGGATAAGCCGAAGGACCAGCGGACGATCGTAAATGGCCGGCCCTATCAGCGGCCGACCCCGAAGGAACAATTCGACTATTACATGAAGGACACCTATGGCCTGCCGGCGCTTGCGCGGACTTCGGTACGCGTTGCGATTGCACAGGGCAGAGACAAACCTGAGCAATGGGGACAGGATTGGCCGGGCTTTGGGCAGCGCTTCGGCTCTTCAAGCGCCGTTACGGTGATCGACGGGAACGTGCGCTACGCGCTGGGGACACTGCTGAAGGAAGATTTGCGATATATTCCCTGCCACGGCTGCTCGAAGAAGCGAAAGATTGAGAATGCCCTGCTGGCCGAGATAACCGCGCGGCACGATTCAGACGGCCACCGGTTCTTCACGCTGACGCCGACGATTACCGACATGGCCGGCCCGTTGGTTGCCAACAGTATCTGGGTTCCGGGGCACACAACAATCGATGGATTCGTTGGGTCGCGTCTGATATTTGCGACGCGGATTGGCAGCCATCTGTTTACCGAGTTTGTCTGGGAACGGCGGCATCACGATCCCAAGTTGCCGGACTAGATTCTGCCCTGCTCTGCTCTATTTATTCTCGTTACCAGTGAGGCGAAATGTAATTGTGCCCCAGAAGAGCCGTGCGCGCATCTGGACGGGGAGATGGCGATCGTCGTCTGTATACCAGATCCAGATATTGCCACGGTTCTTAACCACGCCGGCGTCGGCGGTGGGTTGGACGCGGATGGTCTTGAAGGTGCCGAGACTGGTCTTAATCTCTTCGCGGCCTTCGACCTTCATGGTCACCGGGACGGTGCGCTGAGCGTCAACCACCGGGATGATGAAGGAATGACCGACGGTCATGGGCTGCGATGCCGCGTAGTAGACGCCGGTGAGCAGGTCGGTGAGGCAACCCTGGACCTGGGCTTCAAGATGCTTGTTCTGTCCGGTGACCTGGTTCTTTTCATCGAGGAACGATTTGCCCTGGCCGTAGTCAATCTTCAGCGTGGAGTCAATCTTGCGGCGGCCCTCGACGGTCTGCTTATCAAACTCATAGGTGCAGCCCCGGACGCGATCGAAGGTGGATTGGAACTTGTCGCCGACGTGAAAAAGCAGATCGATTGCCCCGATGGTGTCGGCAGTGGCGGAAAGACGCTCGCGGCTGCCGACCGCCTCAAAGTGGAGGACGGCGATTCCGGCTGGGAAGACTCGCCAATCTACCGAGTAGGTTAAAGTCTGCTTCTGCGGAAAGCTGTAGCCGGGGCGGGGCGGGGCAAGTTGAGGGGCCTGCTGGCCGTAAGCCCCAACCGAAACGGCGAGGGCCGCCAGGGCGCAGAGAAGGCTTGCTGCATGGGTCGGCGTCTTCAAAATGCGGGCGTGACTCCTTGATTTTCTATTGCTCGGGGAAACGGTCACCGCACCCCATGGAGGATTGCTTCCAGTACTGGATGAAGGTAAACAAGGCTGAAGTAGAGCAATCCAGCGCCTATAAGTGAATTGTACTCGCGGTGCTGGAGGTAAAGCGTAAGGGAGAACTTGCCGGCGGTAGTGGGTGCAACCTCAAGAGAGTCTTGAGGCGAAGGGCTTTGAACGGGAGGCCGAGCAGGTGTAAGGCGAGGTATCAGCCGGGGCACGCGGCGGCAATACGCGTCAAAATCAGGGAAGGCACCGCGGAGAAAGCGCTCCTCCGAGGCGATGACTGGGATGTAAATCAATGCAAACATGGCGGCCAGGTAGAGAGCGAACAGCCAGCTGAGCAGAGCCGCCGCGAATCCGGCAGCGATGAGGATGGAGCCAAGATAGAGCGGATTCCGGACATGCGCATAGGGGCCGGTCTGGGTCAGCTCGCGGTTCTTCTTCACATAACCGGAAGCGTAGGCGCGGAGCCAAAGTCCGGGAAGAATCAATGCGAGGCTCCATTCGACAGCGGCAGGCTCAGGCGCGTGGCGGGCGAGTTCGACCAGGTAAAGCGCGGCGGCGAGAAAGCCGAGTGGGACGCGGACACGGCGCGCCATCCGCTCCATCTGCCAGCCAGTCCCACTTTTTGGAGAAGTGTTGTGGCCCGTCATAGCACTCTTCCCTCGGCGAGGAGTTCGTCGGCAGCCTCGAGCACTTCACTGGGCTGGATGGTGAGCAGGCCGGGCTCGGGCTCGGGGCGGCGGGAGTGGTCGCGAACGCTATCCGGGCTGCGGAGAACACGGGAGCGCGTACCGAAGGGGCCGTTGCGGCTGGGGTCGGTAGGGCCGTAGATCCCGACCACCGGGCGGCGCAGTGCGCAGGCGAGATGGAGCGGGCCGGTGTCTCCGGCGACACAAAGCGTGATGCGGCGGGTTACAGCGATCAGTTGGTCGAGCGTCGGGGTGAGGGTTCTGGCAACGCCATTGGTCATCTGGGTAATGAAGGCAGCCAGCGGCTCCTCACCGGGTCCGCAGTTGACCAGTACATGGAAGCCTCGATCGATGAGCCCCTGAGCCACTGAGGCATAACAAGCTGGCGGCCAGCGCTTTGCGCCCCATCCTGCGCCGGGACTGATCAGCGCGATCGGCATGCCGGCGGCGTGAGCGAGAAGGTTGTCGCACCAGAGCTCGGCGGCAAAGTCGATGGGAAGCATGGGCGTGACGGGTCTGAGCGAGTCGCCGGCAATGGCGCATGCCAGTTCGACATCCTGCTCGATGACATGCGCCCCGTGGGTTCGGACGCGCTCATCGAAGATCCAGCGTGCGATATATTCGCGGGGCGCAGCCTCGCCGATATGACGCCTGCAGCCGGTGAAGTTGCCGATGAGAGCTGACCGAAGCGCGCCCTGAAAATCGATTGCGGCGTTATAGCCGGAGTAGCGCAACTGCTGGCGAAGCAGAACCACCGCATAGATGGTATCGAGAGAGAACGGCTGTTTCCGCCACGCTTTAGTGTCAGCAAGGGAGATTCGGTCGACGAGTGGCCGGGCGGGACCGCGGCGAGGATTGCCGGGCGCAGTGAGCAGTGCCTGCCAGCGGGGTTCGACGACCCAGTCGATGACCCAGTTGGGGTGGGCCTGGCGTAGAGCTGTGACCGCCGGGAGAGCGTGGAGAATGTCTCCCATAGCGCCGAGCCGGACGACTAACAACCGGAATTGGGACTGATCTTGCAAAGTTTGATTTTCTCACAGCGTCTGGCGGCCTGAAGCCGCGGTTCGAACCGCAATGTGGTCAACCGCAATTGCATTTGGAATCATGGACTGTCACAGCTTTGAAAGGGCACGGCTTCAGCCGTGCCGACAAATATGGCAAACGGCCTCGGCTTCAGCCGCCGAGGGATGTTTTTGCCGGCTCGACCCCATCCCTCCGGGCCTAAAGGCCTGACATTTCCTTGGCGGCTCACTACGGCGCGGCTAAAGCCGTGCCCTTTCAAGACGAAGCATTCCCATATTCTGAAATGCGATTGCCCGGCCCGGAGCGTGGTCCTGCCGATGGCTACCGCTGCAGAAGATCGATGGGCTTAGTGAAATCGGTGACGCGGATGTGCCGGGCGAGCGTGGGATGCTGGACTTCGAGGGCCAGGAACATCTCCCAGGCTACGCGGCGGTAGCTGAAGTGTCCTGCCGGCGCTGAGCGGAGTTCGCTGATGTATTGGGCTTCAGCGAAGTCCATCTTAAAAAGGCTGCGGATGCGGGTGGCCAGCGGAAGCAAATACAGGGCCTGGTCTTCGTATTGCTCCCTTTTCAGGCTGGCCGCGATCTGGGCGCTGGCCTGATGCGCCTGTTCGATCGCTTCTTGAAACTCGGCCAGGACGCCGGCTTCGCGGAGGATTTCGACATCTTTGCCCAGATCACCGGATTCAGGGGTCTCGTATCCGTGAATGTTTGTGAAGGGCTGAATAATTTGGGTGACGCGGCGATGGCGGTGCATGTCGCGAAATCCGCCGATGTCCATGAGGATGTCGAAGCGCAGAGCAGCTCCGGCGTGGAAGGCTCGGAGCGCTTCGTCGTGTTTGCCGCGGTGGCGCAGGCCCAGTTCGATGATCTCGGAGATTTGAGCGGCGGGGAAACCAGAAAGGAGGTCGCGAATCTGGCGGTAGGAGTGGTGGGAGGCAGAGTAGATCAGCGTCGCCGCCAATTCGACTTCAAGAGATTCAGTGCGCTCGACCAGGTCGACCAGGGGAGCCTCGTCGATGGGGACGTCGCCGAAGAGGTCGGATGCGGCCTGGGTGAGCTCAGCGCGGGTCTTGAGCTCGTAGTCGTTGGGCTGGGCGTATTTCACCAGCGTGGGAGCGGTGCGGACCTCGCGGGTGAGGAGATTGGCGGCTTGAGAAGCGAGTTCAGGGTCTGTCAGTTTGTCGACGAAAGCCTGGGCTGCACGTGCGTTGACGTTCCAGGCCTGACCGGTGGCGGCATCGCGGAGCTTGAGGCCCAGGTCACGGACTTCAGCCAGAGAGCTTCCGAACAGGCGAGAGACCTGTGTTTCCAGGGTGCGGGCATTCACGATTTGGCCGAGCGAAGTGTTGGTGGCCAGTGGGAGCAGGTACCGTGCAACGTCAAAAGCGCGGGCTTTCAGGGTGCGTTCGTAGGCTTCCGGCTTGAGAGACTCGGGACACGCGATGTGGCTGCGCAGGACATTGAGGACCGCGGTGGTGGTGCGCTGGTATGCAGCGTACAGGTTCTCGATGGTTTTGACGTAGAGCTGTGCCGAATCGGAATCTTGTCCGAATTCAGGAAAATACCAGCCCGATTTGAGGAAGTTCTGATAGCGGGTCGATCGCTCCTGGCCGTCCCAGCGCTGCTCGTCGACCAGCACGATGGCAGCCAGCAGGCTGAGCCGCTCGACGGCGAAGGCGATGTGGGCCAGGTCGGCAATGGAACGGTGGCCGTATTCGAAATAGAAAGTATTGAGAAACTGCTCGGCTCGCTGAGAACTGATCTCGGTCAGCGACTCGCGCATCGAAAGGGATGAGCGGGAGTACTTGGCCATGGCGTAGGCCAGGACCTCGGGGTCGGCGCCGTGGACGGCAAAGACCTCAGTTTGGTTGCGTGCACCGGGCGGAACGAAAGATTCACTGGACATGACAGAGGTCTCGCGAACAGAATACGGCATGAGGGCGTCGATTGAAGTTTGCACGTTCGGCGCCCGCCTTTCAGCTGAGAATCGGCAATGTTCTCCACAACCGGGTGAGCGGGAGCGGTGAATGCAGGAGTTTCGGTTACGCACGTCGCACCGGCCGCGGCCTTTGCCGTCGGGACGTTGGGCGATGACTCAACGCTGGAACGACTTGCTTTTTGCTCACTGGCCGGTTCCGCTGGCTTCACTGTCAGCGCTGGTCCCGGAAGGCTTGCAGGTTGACACATTTGAGGGGTCGGCGTGGCTGGGGATTGTGCCCTTCTGGCTGGACCGGATCAAGCTTCGCGGCGTGCCACCCATTCCCGGAGCGCGAAGCTTTCCCGATCTGAACCTGCGAACCTATGTGCAGGATCAGGACACAGGAACGCGGGGCATTTACTGTTTCTCACTGGACGCCAGCAGCCTGATGGCCGTGGCGGCAGCGCGGCTCTTCTACCACCTGCCTTACTATTGGGCCGATATGCGGCTGGATCAGACTGCGGACCGCGAGATTTCGTTTTCGAGCCGCAGGCTCTTCTCCAAACAGAAGGTGATTTTCAACGCGCGGTATCGCGGCCTGGGACCGAACCACAAGCTGGCGGAACACGTCGCAGGAACCTTCGAGAGCTTTATGATGGAGCGCTCTTGTCTCTTCAGCGTGAACAACGCGGGACAAGCGATCCGCGCCAATCTTCACTCCGTTCCATGGCCACTCGAAGACGCGCGAGCGGAGATTGAGCGCAACGACCTGGCCTCGGCAATCGGGATCGAACTGCCGAACCAGGAGCCCGTGCTGCACTATTCGCGGCGCTTGGCGATCTATATCTGGCCTACCGAGTTGGTCCGGCCCGTAATGGCCGCCCGCCCTGTCACGGTGGCGGCCACGCCGACAGGATGAATGAAGGCGGTCCGTTCCCTATTCCCTCAGTCCCTAGTCCCTCAGTCCCTGGTCCCTTAGCCCCTGACCCCTGTTCCCTGCCTTCTATAATCAGGGACGGATGGGCGCGGCTTTGTGCGCGGAAAGACGAGTGATATGGCAGGTCTAGAGGGGCGGATTGCGCTGGTGACGGGAGCTTCGCAGGGAATCGGACGGGCATGTGCGCTGGAACTGGCGCGAGCGGGGGCCATCGTCGCGCTCGCGGCGCGGAACGAGGCCAAGCTGGCTGAAGCGGCGGCGGAAATCGAGGCGGCCGGCGGGCAGGCGGCGGCCTTCGCACTCGATGTGGCCAGTGAGGAATCGATCAAAGCCGGAGCCAAAGCGGTGCTTGAGCGGTTCGGCAAGGTGGAGATCCTGGTCAACAATGCGGGCATCACGCGGGACGGGCTGACGATGACCATGAAGCGCGCGGACTGGGACGATGTGCTGGGTACAAACCTGACCGGCGCGTTCCTGCTGACGCAGGCCCTGGTTCGCCCGATGTTAAAAAACCGCTGGGGCAGGATTATCAATATTTCAAGCGTGGTGGGCCGGACCGGACAAGCCGGCCAGGTGAACTATGCGGCTTCGAAGGCCGGCCTTCTGGGAATGACACGTGCCTTGGCGCGTGAAGTTGCTTCGCGAGGGATCACGGTGAACGCGGTGGCGCCGGGATATATTGAGACGCCGATGACCGCAGTGCTGGATGAGAAGCACCGCGCGGCGATGCTGGCGCAGATTCCGCTGGACCGTGCGGGAACGGATATGGACATCGCGCAGGCAGTTGCGTTTTTGGCCTCGGATGCGGCCTCGTACATCACCGGCCACGTTCTGGACGTGAACGGCGGAATGTTCATGGGGGGATGAAAAGGGCAGGGACTGAGGGACTAGGGGCTAGGGACCAAGGGGTCAGGAATCAGGCAACAGTTGGGGGCAAACGATGCGATTTGCCGCGGTCCTGCTAGAACCGCAGAACCATTAGCTTTGCAGAAACTGTCGTAACAATCCACACATTCTGAAGTCTTGCATGCGGATGGCCGATAGGCGCGTCAGGGAATGGTACGCATGGCGACGCAGGCAATCGAGACCGAAACTGCGGCAAGAGGACCAGATGGAGCGTCGCGGGGCGAGGCGACACCCCCTGCCGATCCGGTTACCGGGATGCGCTATGTAGCGCGTCAGCCCATCCTCGATCTGCACAGCAGGGTTCACGGGTATGAGTTGCTGTTCAGAAACGGCCCCGATCTGACCTTTCGCGGCGATGGCGATCTGGCTACCCGCACGATGCTCGACAACACCGTGATCTTTGGCCTTGAGCGGCTAACCGGCGGGCTGCCGGCGTTTGTCAATTGCACCCTGGAATCGCTGACAGACAACCTGGTCAACGTCTTGCCGGCCAGCATGACGGTGCTCGAGATCCTGGAGAATCTGGAGCCGACGCCGGATCTGATTGACGCATGCCGAAGACTGAAGGCTTCAGGATTCCGATTGGCGCTGGACGATTTTGTGTGGAGGCCCGAGATCCAGCCTCTCGTAGAACTGGCCGACTACATCAAGGTAGATTTTGCGGTAAACGGGGCGCGCGAACGGGAGATCCTGCTGAGGCAGCTTCGCGGCGCGACCGTAGCCCTGGTGGCCGAAAAGGTGGAGACGCAGACGGAGTTCGCAGGCGCGGTCGCGGAAGGATTCAAGCTTTTTCAAGGATATTTCTTCTGCCGGCCGGTGCTGATGGAGAACCGGAAAGTGCCGGTGAACCGGCTCTCCCAGATCGAAATCCTGCGCGAGTTGCGCACCGATTCGATCGACATCCCAAGATTAAGCCAGCTTGTGAAGCGAGACGCTTCCCTAACTTACCGGCTGCTGCGGCTGATCAACTCGCCGGTCTGCGCCATGCGCCAGGAGGTACGCTCCATCGAGGCCGCACTGATTGTAGTGGGCGAAGAAACCTTTCGCCGCATGGCAACGCTGGCCATTACCAGCGAACTCAATTCCGGCGGTCCGCATGAGTTGCTGCGGATGGCGTTTGTGCGAGCGCGGTTCTGCGAACTCGCCGCCGGCCTTTGCGCCGCCGACGCAACTGAGCAGTACCTGGTCGGCTTGCTCAGCCTGCTTCCGGCCATGCTGCGCCTGCCCATGGAAGAGCTGACGCCCGCGCTCCCGCTGCGCGAGGAGATCCGGCTGGCCCTGTTGGGCGCGCCCATTCGCGAACGCTGTCTGCTTGAGTGGGTGATCAGCCACGAGTATGGCAAGTGGACAGCATGCGATGAGATTGCCCGGGAACATGGGCTGAGCGGTGCAGATGCGGTCCGGTTCTACGGAGAGGCAGTATTGTGGGCCGAGGCTGCGCTTCATTTTGTAACTTACTAAATCCCCAATCGCGCTTTGAGTTCCCTAACTCGATCCCGGGCCACGGGGAGTTGGGTGCGCTGCGCGTCTTTCAGCGAAAGTATAACCTTGCCGGCAAACCATGAGTTGACTTCGAGAATCCAATCAACATTAACGAGGGCTGACCGATGAATGCGAAGAAAACGCGCAGGATCAAGGCGCTTCTCAAGCTCAGCGATAGTCTGGTCGACCGAGTGCCGGTGGCCGCCGGTGACGGCGTAAGTGAGCTTATCCTGAGCCACGAAATGAGTGACCTCGTCGAGCTCGAGAAACGAGATGCGCTCGCCGACGCGGGAGGCGATGCGGCGGGGATAATCGCCGCGCAGTCCCCGCAGCGAAGCGGAGACTTCTCCTTTGATCGAAGCGGAGAGATCCCGCAGCAGGGCGGGCAGATCGGGACTCTTCATCCAATCAGGCTTGACAGCAGGGCGGAGACGGCCGAGCTTCTTGAGCGCGCGAGCCAGCTGTTCGACCTCTATGGGTTTGACGAGGTAGTCGATGGAGTTGACCTCGAAGGCGCGCAGGGCGTACTCGTCAAACGCGGTTGTGAATATGACCAGCGGTTGACTGCTGAGGCGGGCGAGCAGGTCGAAACCGTTTAGGCCGGGCATCTGGATATCGAGAAACACGACATCGATCGACTGGCCGGAATCGCTGTTCAGATACGCGAGAGCCTGGGCTGGGTCGGTGGTGCTGCCCAAGATTTGAAGAGCCTCAAACTTGCCCAGCAGACGCGTGAGCCGCTCGATGGCGAGAGGTTCATCGTCGACGAGATAGGCGCGAATTGGGGTCGATTCCATGCGCACATCCGATTATGCAGGAATCGTGAGGCGGACGGCGGTTTTGTTGCCTTCACGGAGTACTTCCAGTTGTCCGGCGTTGCCATAAAGAAGCTCGAGACGCGCGATGAGATTGCCAAGCCCGTGTTCCGGCGTGATGGCATCAAGCGTGAAGCCGGGGCCGTCGTCGGTGGCTTCCAGCCGGACGCGATTTCCGTCTTGCGAAGCTCTAATCTCAATTGTCGTGACTTCAGCGCGCTGCGCGACCACGTGCTTGACCGAGTTCTCAACCAGCGACTGCAGAGCCAGCGGAGGAACTTTGACGCCCATGAGCGTTTCAGGAACCTCGATCTGATATTGAATGCGCGCGCCGAAACGGGTCTTCTCAATCTCAAGGTAGTCACGAACGATCTTGATCTCCTCGCTGAGGCGAACCAGGCCGCGCTCATGCGCATTGAGCGAGAAGCGCAACAAGGATGCAAGCTTGCCGACCGTATCTTCGGCGCGGACGGGATCGGAGGGGATCAGCGCAGCGATGGAGTTGAGCGTGTTGAAGAGGAAGTGGGGATGGATGCGCGATTCGAGGGCCGAGAGGCGTGCCTCGGCAAGCAGCTTGTTGGCTCGCTCCTGTTCCACTTCCCGGGTGCGCAGTTCGAGCTTGGCGGACTGGAGCCTGTAGCGCAGCGTCTCAAAGGTGGTGATGCCGAGGCCGATGGTGAGAGTGATGACGACGCTGAAGGGCAGATCGCGGCGGTATGCGAACCAGAAGAAGCCGCGGGGAATCGTTCCGGTTATCCAGAAGATCCAGTTCGCCGCGAGAGAACCGGCGCATGCCGTGCAAATCAGCGCCAGCGCCTGGATAAAGATAATAGCGCGAGGAAATTTGCCGGTAAAGCGGATCGAAATCCATGTAAGAAGAATGATGGATGGCAAGGCGATCAGCGCCGTGTAAACGAACATCCCAAAGATGCGGTTTCCACTCTCCGAAAGCTTGATGTGGTCAATAGAAAGCATGAGAACGAAGATGAAGAGCGTTGCACCGCAAACGATCCAGATGGCGCGAAGGATGAGAGAGCCGTGATTCGGCGGCTGACAGTCGCTCGGATTTGTCTGGGTGTTGTTGCTCTTGAGACTCATAGCTGGAATCGGACTCCCACCGATGTGGCCGCGGAGTAAGGCGTCTGGCCGTACTCCGAAGTCTTGCTGCCTGCGGGGATTTCAAGGTGCAGATAGGACGAGAAGTGGTTGCCGAACCTTCGGTTGGCGTCGAAGGCCGCGGTGTAACTGCCGTCATTCAAGTTGGACACCGCATAGCCGTCGATGTCCCATTCCTTCCAGCCGGGCCGCTCGCGCAGACGGCTCTTCATCACGTCGATGAATAAATAGTTCTGGCGCGGAGCCAGCGGCGACACGGTCATGTCCCGATAGTACGGGATGTTGGGAGGGGTGTAGTACTCGGCAATGAAGGTAAAGCCGTGTGTCGTGTATTTGCCACCCAGCAGAATGGCTTCGTGCTCGCGCCATGCGGCTTCGCCGTGCAGTTCCCACGCCTGGCCGAAAACACGGGTAAAGGTGAGTGCGCCAAACGTATCGCCGCCGCGATCGTCTCCGGCGATGAGCGCGGTGTCGAATCCGCGGATCAGCACGTTGTAGCGAAACGCTGTGGTGTCGTGAAGATCCGTTCCGGCTGGCGCGTACTCGGCCGTTGACCAGGCGAGCGTGAAGGCGTGGGGTCCGTGAACGTAGTCGGCCTTCACCATGTCGCGGCCCTGGTTAAGGTTCAGGCGATCTGTCGGGTTGGTGGGCATCCGCGGAGGATCCAGAACGCCTGCGGCAGTGAAGGCGTAGCCCGTGCCCCAGCGAACCATGCGCCGTCCCGCCATGAAATCGAAGTCACCCGCCGAAAGGCCTACGTAACTTTCCTTCACGCGGAGTTGTGTGTAGGTATCGGCGTAGGTGTCGGTGAATCCGATGAGGCTGGTGGAGAATGTGTATCGATTCTGGTAGTGAAGGCTGAACGAGGGCTCAAGTAAAAGCTGGTTCAGCGTCTTCGGGATCGGCGCCTGAAGATGGCTATAGAAAGTGGCGTCGTCGATAACGCCGACAGAGTAACGGGTATCGTAGCTTCGTTCCGGCGGGTCGGCGGTCGGTGTGTTCTGCGCGAGGGCGATAGTGCTGACCGCAAGCAGGAACGCCGGGATGAGGAACCGCGTTTTCATTTGAACCGATCTTGATTTGAAGTTTGCCGGGTGCCCCTGATCTCGATTTTGAGACCAGGGAGACCACAAGACCACATAGGCACGGTATTAGTTCGCTGGCTTTGCCGGCGATGTTGATTTCGGCCAATAGACCATCTTGATTTCGACGGTGGACTCGGGTTGATCGAGCACGAACTTCGCATCTTCGAAGACCGGCGGACCGTGCGAAGTGTCGGGGTTCTTCGAGATCCCGTAGCCTTCCTGCGGAATACCCTGGGAATCGAACTCCATCTTTCCAGCGTTGTTTTCGTCATGAAGAACCGCCACGGCGTAAGTTCCCTGGGGAAGATCCTTGAAGACAACCGTCGCGGTCAGGGTTTGCGGATCGATCACCGCGTGCTGTGCCACAAAGATGCCCGCAGGATCGAGCGGAAACCCCTTCGCGTCCCGAAACAGGGCGACACCGAGTTTTCCGTTTGTGTTTCGAATCCCCGTTATGTGAACGGTTAGTGTGGTTGCGGCCTCGGGAGTGACAGGCGTGGCGGGATTGGACGCCGGCGCAGGCTGGGCCTGCCCGAGGAGTTGCGCGGCAGAGAATAGCAGCGCTGCGCTGCCGAGCAACAGATAAGGTGCGAGTTGTTTGAGTTTGGCAATCGCTTTCATGATGTCGGTCTCCTTTTCCTTTTTTTCAGACATGTTGAGTGTCAGAATCTATCGGTGCGGCCCTGATAGAACAGCTTGTCGGGCAGTTGGCGTTGCACGGCGCCGGAGTACTCCATTACCGAGCGCGAGTTATGGCGGATCTCGTCGTAGAGTGTGAGCTTGCGCAGCAGCATCTTGCCGCCCGACGAATAGTACTCGTCGAAAGTCGCGGATTTGATGTGTTTCCCCGAGGTGAGGTAGAACTCGGCCTTTACAGGGCGGTCGTCTTCAACGCGCACCCAGTAAAGAATCCGTTGATAGGTCGCGCCCTTGCGCTTGGCGGTGAGATCGAGGACGTGGCACTCCACTTGATTGCCTTCAGGGCCGGCCTTCTCGGTGCGCACGTAGACAGGCGTGTAATCGACGGCGTAGTTGGTGCGGGCGACGTCTCCGTTTGAAGCCTCGCCGGTGAGCCGTTCCAGGGGCGTAATGCGAACCGGGCGGCTGGTGTCGGGCAGATAGATCCACATATCGTCGCCCAGCATCAGCAGGTGTTCGCCCTTCTCGCGCGGGCTCATGAATTCGACATAGGTGTTCTCGGTTCCTTTTTGCGAGACCTCGTAGAGATGCTCCTCGTCCGATTTTCCTTGCTCGTAGTCGGTGATCTTGACGCGCACCACATAGGAAGACCAACCATTGCGGAATTGGTCGGAGCGCTTGAGGATCGCTTCGGCGTCCGGCGTTGGAGTTGCCGCGTGGCAGACCAGCGCGCAGGTAACGGCAAATCCCAAGGTCAGTGCGAGCAGGAATGCGCGAAGAATGATGTCGATCGGATTTCGATTCGTGCTAGACATGGGCCAGAGCCTCCGCAATTTGCAGCCGGGATGCGCGGATCGCCGGGAGAATGGATGCCAGCGCCAGCGAAACGATAACCAAGATGGACGACGCGACCATAAGGCTGGGCACATGCATGACGCTGAAAAGCATGGGAACGTTGGTTCCCGGCGGGGGAGGCAGGTGGATGCCGGAGACGTTGATAAGCGAGCCGAACAAGTTGCCCGCGACCACGCCAACAGCCGCGCCCATGGCCCCAAGCAGCGTGGCCTCTAACATGAAAAGCGCCACGATCCAGATGCGAGGCGTACCCATGGCCAGCATGGTGCCGATTTCGCGGGTGCGCTCAAACATGGCCATCAGCAGCGTGTTGATGCTGGACATGAGCACCATGAAGAAGACGATGATTCCAAGGAAGACAAAGATGGTGCTGAAAAGGGAGTGGACCTGGTTGTAATAGGCCGCCAGATCGATCCACTTCTTCAAGACGAGTTGTTGCGGCAGTCCCTGAAGGCGCGGGCCAAGCTGCGCGGCAACCATGTCGGTGTTGTCGGTCTTGTCGAGGCCGACCACCAGGTTGGTGACGCGATCGCTTTGCAGCAGGCGCTGCGCCGCGGGCAGCGTGATCCTCACATACCGGTCGTCCATCTCTTTGAATCCGGTTTTGACGATCCCGGCCACCTGGACATCGACGCCGTTCAGAGCGCCGTCGGCGGTAACCGCCAGCAGCGTAAGGCCGTCGCCGACCTTCACGTTCATTGACTTGGCCAGACCCGCGCCGATCAGGGCCTCGACATCGCCGGAGGACTTGGTGCTAAGGTCGTTGCCTTGTGAAAGCCGCGCAGAAAAGCCGAGGCTTTTTTCAGCGACCGGATCGACCGCCGATCCCATATATATCGAGGACTTTTCGCCGTTCGAAACCATGCCGTAAAACTCGATGCGCGGAGCCACGCCGCGGACGTGGCCTCCGGTTGTGACGGTGGCGGCCACCTGACGCCAATTGTCGATGCCGGTATCGAGGACGTGCTTCTCTTCACGGTTGAAGTGCTCGGAGGTGAAGATTTGGATGTGGCCCAGGCCGTCGTTGATGGTGCTTTCGCGCAGCCCCCAGAACATGCGGGCAAAGAAGCCGCCCACAAGCAGCAGTCCGGTAACGCCTCCGCCGACCATGATGAGAGTCATTACCGTGCGGCGGCGGTTGCGGAAGATGTTCCTAAACGCGAGCAGCAAGAACTTGCTCATGGCTGCCTCCTTCTTGAGGGGTGGTTGGAGTGAATTCGTCGGCGCTGAGTTGATCCGCGACGACCCGGCCGTCCGTGAGGCTGATGATGCGGTGCGCGTGTGCGAGCAGACGCTGGTCGTGGGTGGAAAAGATGAAGGTGAGTCCGAGACGGCGATTGAGATCGTGCATCAGGTCGATGAGGTGGGTTGCGTTGTGCGTATCGAGATTGGCGGTGGGCTCGTCGGCCAGCACCAGAGCAGGGCGATGAACAATGGCGCGCGCCACGGCAACCCGCTGCCGCTCGCCGCCAGAGAGCAGATCGGGGCGATGGTTGGCGCGGTCGGAGAGGCCGACGCTCGCCAGAGCCTCAGCTACGCGCCGGCGTCGTTCGGCGGGGCTGATGCCATTCACCAGCAGCGGAAACTCCACGTTTTCAGCGGCGGTGAAGACCGGTATGAGATTGAAAGATTGAAAGACAAAGCCGATTTTCTGGCGGCGCAAAGCGGTGGTCCGGGTTGGACTGAGGGTTGAGGTATCGACGTTGTCAAGGAGAATTCGGCCGTCAGTCGGCTTGTCGATGCAGCCGATCAGGTTCAGGAGGGTCGATTTACCGCTGCCGCTGGGTCCGGAGATGGCCAGAAACTCACCCGAAGCCACGTTGAAGCTGACGCCTGTGAGGGCGCTTACGTAGTTGTGGTCCAGGGGAAATCTCCGGCTGACGGAGTCGACGCCGACGAGGTTGCTGGCAGGAGAGTCAACTGGGAAACCGGGCTCATTCATAAGGGGCGTTTCCTTTCTTTCTTCCTCGTGTTGGAAGATAGCCGGAGTCGGATCGCGAATGCGTCGCATTCCGGACCAGAGGCGGAAGAAATCGGATGAAGGGCCGGAATCCGGCGATGGAAGGTGGCAGAGAGTGAAGGGAAAACGGTGCGGAATCTTTTTTGTGAACCTCACAGCTCTGCGATTTCGGCTTGTGCTAGTATCCCGGCAAGCAAACAGTGCAGGCATTCGAGGAGCCCAACATGGATTCTGACCTCCGCCCCATGAGTCTCGGCGAGATTCTGGACCGCACCGCCCAGCTTTACCGCAATAACTTTCTGCTCTTCGCGGGCATCGCCGCGGTCTTTGCCGGCATAGCAACGGTGTTGAGCCTGCTGGGCATCGGGCTGGGCGCCTCGCTGGACGCGCTGAACCCCAGAGCCAGCCAGCACTGGGTCGTACAGCTCTGGAATGGCCTTGAGATTCTGCTGGTTATGCTGGTTGGCACCGTGGCAGTGGCCGCGAACAATCGCGCGGTAGCGTGGGTGCACCTGAGCGAGCCGGCGACGATTGGCAGCGCGTACAAGAGCGTGATGCCCTACCTTGGCCGCTATCTCTGGCTGGGTTTGCTGAAGACTTTTTACGCGTGGACGCCGTTCATCGTCCTCTACGCCGGTTTGCTGATTCCTTATTTCTACCTCCAAACCAAGGGAGTACTTCCCCAACCGGGCGCAGCCCCAGCTCCAGCCCCACATCTTGACCCAGGCATCATCGTCTTCGGCATCGTCGCGTTGATTTTCGTCCTGCTCTTTCTGCCTGTGCTGGCGATTTGCATCGTCGTGGCCCTGCGCTATGCGCTGGCCGTACCCGCCAGCGTTGTGGAGAACCTGAAGGCGCGGGCCGCCATCCGCCGCAGCATTGAGCTCACCAAAGAGGCACGCGGACGCATCTTCATGCTCTGGCTCCTGGTAGGGGTGATCGAGATTGGCTTGTTCATTCTGACCCAGGGCATCTTTGTCGTTTACGCCATGAAGCATCACTACGAGATTCCGGCAAGCATTCGCGTCGTCCAGCAATTAATTTCCTTTCTGACCACCAGCTTCGTCGCGCCCATCCTGGAGACGGGCACCACGCTCTTCTACTACGACCAGAGGGTGCGTAAAGAAGGCTTCGACATCGAGCGAATGATGCGTGCAGCCGGGCTTACCGCAGAGGCTGAACCCGCGGTAATGCCTGTCTCTCCTGAGACCGGAGAGCACGCATGAATGAACCTCTCCGCCCGCAGAGCCTGAGCGAGATCCTCGACCGGACCGTACAGCTTTACCGTTCGCGCTTCCTCGTCTTTCTGGGCATCGCGGTCATTCCCATGGGCGTGATCGTGGTGCCCGCCTGCATCGCGGCTGCCGTTGCGCTCTGGTGGAACGCGGCCGGCGCAGGCAGCGTTGGCCAGGCGACGGCGGGCATTCTGGGCGGCATATTTCTGGTCCTCGCGGTGCTGGTGGCGCTTCCCGTCTTTCTGGCGGCTACGGCGCTGGGCATGGCGGCCATGACCTGGGCCGCGGCGCGAGAGAACATGGGTGAGCGGGTCACCATTCGCGCGGCCTACAAGCACGCATGGCGGCGAGGGTGGAGCTATTTCGGCCTCTACGCGCTTCAGGCTCTGTTTGTGTGGATTGCGCCCGGAGTGGTGTGGATTGTGCTGACCTTTTTCTCCGCTGGAGCGATGGTGCTGCTCCAAAAAGCTGGAGTGATCGGGGACAACAGCGCTTTGCTCGGCTTCATGACGATCCTTACGGTTGGCGCTCTCCTGGTTTACGCCATCTGGATGCAGTTGCGCCTCTGCCTCGCCTTACCTGCTTGTGTGGAGGAGAGGATGGGCGTCTGGGCATCCCTCGTTCGCAGCAGCTCGCTCGGCAAGGGAACCAAGCGGCGCATTTTTCTGCTCTACCTGCTCGGTATGGCGCTGAATTACATCGTCATGCTGGCCATCATGGTGCCGACGATCATTGTCATTTCGCTCCTGCACCACTCAGGCGCCCCGCGGGAAGCTCAATCCGAAGGCTCGGTGACGTTGATCGCAATGTACGCCGCGAGCTTTCTTGTGCAGGTATGCCTCAAGCCGGTTTACGGCATTGCGCTGGTGCTCTTCTATTACGATCAGCGGATCCGCAACGAAGGCTACGACATCGAGGTGTTGATGAAGCGGGCTGGTCTGGAGGCGCATGCCCAGTCTCAACCCGAACTGAAGCCGTGGATGCCGGCTGTGCCGCGCGCGGCGCATGAAGCTGCACCCTCTGAAGCCCCGCCGTCGGCCACGGAATCCACGTCGCCGGGAACAGGAGATCCTGTATGAGCCTGAGTCTGCGACCTATGAGCCTTGGAGAGATTCTGGATACCGCCATCCAGATGCTCAAGTCGAAGCTGGGTTTGTTTGCCGGGATCGCTTTCTTCCCCGGACTGGCATTGCTCATTCTTTCAATGGCATCGAACTACGCCGAGGCGGGCACAGATGCGCCGGCTCCGAGCACCTTGCAGGTAGTTGTCAGCTATGCCGCTACGTTCGCAGTATTTTTGGCCTGGGTTGTAGTCCACGCCATGAGCCGGGCTGCTTTTTCGCTCGCCGCGTCGCGAGTGTATCTAGGCGAGCCGGTGACGATTCGCGCGGCGTATGGCGCGTTTGCTTCTCGGAAGGGCAGCCTTGTAGGGCTGGGAATCCTGCGGGGAATCTATGCATTCTGGCCATTGATTCCGGTTGCCATTTTGGGCGGAATCATTGTTGCCGCGCTCTCAGTCCCTGCCAACAGTCCCATCTATTGGATTGTCATCGTTGGGCTCATAACTTTGGGGGGCATTCCTTCCATCGCTCTCTACTCCCGGTACGCGTTGGCGTACCCGGCAGCGGCAATTGAGGACCGAATTGCATCTTCGGCGATTGATCGCAGCATAGAGTTGGGCCAAGGGCGCCGATGGAAGGTCTGCTTTGGGTTCTTGCTCCCAACGGGCATTGGCGTAGCTTTCAACTATGGCGTTACCGCCCTCATTGAGTTGCTTAAGCAGCCAAGATCGCCGCTGGCCGATAGCCCACTCACCTTATCCGCAATCGATGAAATCTCCACGCTGCTTTTGAGCCTTGTGTTCAGTCCGCTTACAGCCATCGTGCTGACGCTTCTCTACTACGACCTCAGGGTGCGCAAGGAGAGTTTCGATGTGGTGCACATGCTTGATGAGACGTATCCAGACGAGGCGTATCAGGAGGCCGACTTACCGCGCGGGAGCGGCGAGGTTTTGACCGGGCAAGAAACACTGAATACGCAAACCAGCACGGAGGAGAAACCATGAGCGACACTTTTCAGCAACCTGCACAAGTCCCCATGACCATGGGCCAGATTCTCGACCGGATCGCCAGAATCATGCGCACCCATTTCCGGCTGCTTATGGGCATCGCCGCAGTTCCCTCGGTGGCGCTCTTCTTGCTCATGGCAGCATGGGTGGGCTTCATCTTCTTGACGCTCGGTCCGCAGTTAGGCATGAAATCCGGGACGCCGCCGGCACTTCCTTTTCCGCCTTTTTTGCTTGCGGCCCTGGCGTGCCCGATCGAGGTGATTCTCATTCTTATTTGCGCCATTTATCTGCCGGCGGCCTGTTTTGCCGCTGTCCAGGCTGACACGGGAGCGGCCGTCTCTTTTCGAGACGCCTACGTCGCGGGCTGGCGAAGCTTTGGGCGGGCTTTTTGGATGATGATTCTCATGGGCATCTTTGTTCTCGCACCTCTCTTCGTGGTCGGCGGTTTGTTTGCCGCCTGCGTTGCACTCGGTGTGCACATGGCCGGCGCAGGCGTCAGCCCCACCGCCGGCCTTTTCCTGATCCCTCTGATTGTTCTTTTTTATCTTGCATTCCTGGTTTACTCGATCCTGATTGCCATACGATTCTCCGTGGCCATGCCTGCGTGCGTCGTCGAGAACATCGGCGCATGGCGCGCGATGCAGCGCAGTGCCGTGCTCACTCGTGGAGCGAAGGGCCGCATCTTTCTTGTGTTTCTCATCGTTTACGCGGTCTCCTACATCGCGAACTTTCTCTGCATAGCAGTCTTTTATGCGGTGGGCGCCGTGGGCGCGCTAGCCGCCATGGCTGCGCATGTTGACGTGCATTCGCCGGCGCTCTTCATCTTGATCGGTCTGGCTGCGATTGCTTACCTGGGTGTGATGGTGGTCTGCGCATCGTTCAGCTACGCGACCATTACCGTAGCGCAGACGGTGCTCTATCACGATCAGCGGCTGCGGTTCGACGGTGCCGCAGCAGCCACGCTACCGCAGGGAGACCCTGCTTGACGACGCCTCTGCGCCCGATGAATTGCCCGATGAATCTGGGTGAAATCCCACTCCTCGGCCCCATTTGCTCCATCGCCCTAACCCTCTTCTACTATGATCAGCGCATAAGGCTGAAGCAGAGGAGATAAAACGTTGAGGGGCGGTTACAGTCTTTCAGGTCTGGCGCTGGCCGCTACGCTGGCGGCGCAGGTGTGGGCCGCCGAGCCGCTCTCTGTCTCCGTGCAGCAGTCCTCCGGCCGCTATCGCGATGCCTCGCTCGACGAGTATCGCCAGCACCTGCAGAACCTTACCACTCTGGTCGCAGCCTGCGCCAAGGCGCGCAATGAGATTGCTTGCGATCCCATGCTGGTGGGTGAGGACGACCGGATTCCCCTGAGCCCGCAGGCGGAAAAGCGCCTGGTGCGCTACGGTTGGCTGCGGGTTCTCTTTGCCTCCGCGCAGGAAAAAGATGTCCGCGTCACAAAGTCGCCCGCGATCCAAGAGAAGGAGGACGCAGGCAAAGAGACAAAAGACGATAAGCAACCAGAGGATGCCCCACCCCTGCCGCGAACAGTCTCAGAGCGCCTCGGGGACGCCGAGACCCGTCTGGCCGACGACCTTCGCCAAAGCGACTCCGCTCCCCCGCCAACCGCCGATTACACAGCGCAGCGCCTGGCAATGCAGAAGGTGCTTGCTGGGCGGGAGTTTCGCAACCTTCAGGGGGATTCGCCGTGGGATGCGGTTTTAGAAAAAATCGCAAAATGGCTGAACGGGTTCTTCGAGAGCGCCGGACAACTTGGCGCCAGCATCCCCTGGCTAGGAATGGCGCTGGTCTACGGGTTCATTGCCTTGGTCTGCGTCGGCCTGGTTTGGGGGCTGATGCAGATGGAACGCCGCTGGCGGATTCGGTTGGTGCCAGAGTTCACCGGACCGGCCGCGGGTGCTGCGTCAGCCCGCAACTGGCATCTGTGGCTTGAGGACGCGCGCGAGGCCGCTGCCCAGGGCCAGTGGCGTGAGGCAATTCACCTCATGTATTGGGCCACGATATCGAGACTGGAATCGTGGCGGCTGTGGCCGGCCGATCGTGCGCGCACGCCCCGCGAGTATCTTTCTCTCGTCGCTCCCGAGGACACGCGCAGGCCACGCCTCGCCACTCTGACCGGCAGCTTTGAGCGCACCTGGTATGGTGGACGGGCCGCGAGCGAGAGCGACTATAAGATGGCCGAGGCGTTGGCGCTCGAGCTGATTGAGGGCCGGACGTCGGCGCAACCGGCAGCAGGGAGAGGCACACAATGAGCCTCCTCTCCTCGCTCGACGCAAAAGACCGCAAGCTTCTGTTCTGGTTCCTCAGTGTTGGATTGTTGCTGGCTGTCCTCACCGGCATTCTCTCGCCCAGCGGTAACAACAACGACAATCCACTTCCGTCTTCTTATCTTTCCGGGCGGCATGGAGCGCGTGCCGCTTATGAGACGCTCCTCACGAGCGGCTACAAGATTGAACGATGGGAACGGCCACTATCCGAGTTGGCAGCAGAAGCCGGGCCTGATACGGTGGTGATCTTTGCCCAGCCCTTCACCCGCGAGGCCAGCGACAACAAGGCGGTGCGCACCATTCTGGAGCGCGGCGGAAGAGTACTTTCCACTGGTTTTCTGGGCGGATTTATCCTGCCCGCCGGGCACAGCAACCCGCCCGAGGAGATGACCTTTGCCGCCTGCCGGCTGGAGCCCGAAGGCCTGGATGCGCTGGCAAGCACGGGCGAGGTCTGGATGCGGCCCGAAGCAACGTGGAAGGTGGGCGATCCCACACAGCGCGTTCAGTACGACTGCGGAGGGCAGCCGGCGGTGGTGGAATACGCCTGGGGTACCGGCCACGCGGTATGGTGGGCAAGCTCCACCCCGCTTGAAAACGGCGCTCTGGCGCGCGGCAACAACCTCAACCTGCTGCTGAACTCGCTGGGGCCGCGTGAAGGGCACAAGTTTTATTGGGATGAATCGCTGCACGGCGAAGTTCGCTCCACATTCTCGTACGTTTCTGGCCCGTCGCTGCCTTTTTTGTGGTGGGGCCTCGCGGTGCTTGCCCTTCTCGTGGTGCTCAGCTTCAGCCGCCGTTCGGGGCCGGTGCGTGACCTGCCGCTCCCGGCGCGCGCCGCGCCCATCGAGTTTCTTGAAGCGCTGGGATCGCTTTACAAAAGTGCCGGAGCATCTTCAGCGGCTGTGGCCATCGCGTGGGAGCGCTTCCGCCGCCAGACGCTGCGCATGAGCGGGCTGCGCGGCACGCGCATGGGCGCCGATGAGCTTGCCACGGTGATCCGGAGGCGATTTCAGCAGGCCGACAAGGACTTGGAAGCGGATCTGGCGGCGTGTGAAGCGGCCATCGGCAATGAAACCCAGCCGCGTGAGGCACTTAGGCTGATCCAGAAGCTGCATGGGCACGAGCAGAAGATTGTGGCAGCGGTGCAGCCGGGCGGACAGTTTTCCAGTAATACAGAAACTGCAAGAATTGATTCCGAACTGCAGGAAAGGGCTTCATGAGCGAGAATCCGATGGACGAAATAACAAGTACGGAGACGCCGGCGCCGGCGCTCCGCGCCACCAGCCAGCTGATTGCCCACGCGCGCAACGAAATGGGCCGCGTGATTGCCGGCCAGCCGGGGCCGATTGAAGAAGTGCTGATCGCCGTGCTCTGCCAGGGGCACGCGCTGCTTGAAGGCGTGCCGGGCATTGCCAAGACTCTCATGGTCAAGGCGCTGGGACGTCTGTTGGGTCTCGGATTCCAGCGCGTGCAGGCCACTCCCGACCTGATGCCGGCCGACATTCTGGGCACCAGCATTCTGAAGCCGGGAACGGATAGCTTCAGCTTTCACGCCGGTCCCGTGTTTACCGATCTGCTGCTAGTCGACGAGATCAACCGCATGCCTCCGCGCACCCAGGCCGCGTTGCTTGAGTGCATGGAAGAGCGCCAGGTGACGAGCGATGGCGTGCGCCGTCCGCTGCCGCCGTGGTTTACGGTCTTCGCGACCCAAAACCCGGTGGACTTTGAGGGCACGTACCCGCTGCCTGAAGCGCAACTGGACCGGTTTCTCCTGAAGATTCGTGTCGGCTATCCCAGCGAATCGGACGAGTTGCAGGTTCTGGAGCGGCATCATGGCGGCTCAGGCGCGGGACTGCTGGAAGACGCAGCAATTGTGCCCATCTCTCCGGGTTTGCTTGAGGCTGCGCGGGCTGAAGTGCGCGCCATCCGCATTGAGCCCGAGCTTTACGGCTACATTCTTTGCCTTGCGCGTCGAACCCGAGAGTGGCCAACGCTGCTGCTGGGCGCAAGCCCGCGTGCCGCGTTGAGCCTGATGCTCGTGGCCCAGGCTTCCGCAGCTTTTGACGGACGCGACTATCTGGTTCCCGACGACGTAAAGCGTGCTGTGCAGCCGGTGCTGCGCCATCGCATCATGCTCAAGCCGGAGGCGGAACTGGAGGGCTTTGACGCCGACCGTGTGCTGCAGGATGTGATTGCGGCAGTGCCGGTGCCGAGACAATGATCTCGCCCTCACTCCATCCCGACCCGGTACGCGCCGCCTGCCGGCGCCGCCGGTGGTTCGGCTACGGCCTGACCCCGCGTACGATTGCTCTGCTGATTGCAGGGTTCGCATGGCTGATTCCAGGATTTTGGAACTGGCGGCTGGCTTTCGGGATGCTTGCTTGGGATGGCTTAGTGCTTCTGGCTGCGGTCCTCGATGGGCTGCGCCTGCCGAGTGCCGCGAAACTGATCGCCGGCCGCTCCTGGAACAACGCACCGGCGCTCGATAGCGAAACGGAAATCGAACTGACCATCGAAAACCAGGGGAAGATGGTTCTCGATTGCCGTCTGGTTGATGATTTGCCGCCCGCGCTTGTAGCCGAACCTGCCACCTATCGCCTAACCGCGTTTCCGCGCGTACCGGCAAGCATCCGCTATCGCGTGGAGCCGAAGGAACGCGGAGACTGGGAGACGGGCTGGCTCTATGTGCGGTATCGCTCCGGCCTTGGTCTCACCGAGCGCTGGGCGCGTGCGCCGCTCACGCAGACTGTGCGTATCTATCCCGCGCTCAGAACCAGCGAGGAGCAACAGATCTTTCTCGCCCGCAGCCGCCAGATTGACTTGCAACTGCGCCAGACTCGCCAGCGCGGTCTTGGCCGCGACTTCGAAAGCTTGCGCGAGTATCGCGAGGGCGACGACCTGCGCGATATTTGCTGGACGGCTACCGCGCGCCGCGGCACGCCGATCACGCGCCAGTACCAGACCGAGCGCAGCCAGGCGGTGTGGATTGTGCTGGACTGCGGCCGGTTGATGCGGTCGCGCGTGGACGCTCTCTCCGACTCCTCCGGCCCTGCGCCAAGCAGCCGCAGGCATTCCAAGCTCGACTATGCGTGTACCACTGCCGTGGCTTTGGCGCAGCTGGCGCTCTTCTCCGGGGACCGCGTCGGCCTGCTGGCTTATGGGCAGGGAATTCAGCAGCGTCTGCTGCCCGGGCGCGGCGCGGCGCATCTGCGGCAACTCATCGAGCTGCTCTCCCAGGTGCGTGCGGAGGCCAGCGAGGCTGACCACCTGCGCGCCACGGCTACACTCAACCGCCTGCAGCCACGCCGCTCGCTGATCTTGTGGGTCACCGACTTGGCGGAAACCGCCATGCGTCCCGAGGTGATTGACGGCGCAATGCAACTGGTCCGCCGCCACGTACTGCTTTTTGTCGCCATGGCGCAGCCCGATGTGGATCGCCTTGCCAAGTCCCGGCCCAAAGATGTGGACCAGATGTTTTTGGCCGCCGCCGCGCAGGAGATGGCCGGCCGCCGCGAACTACTGCTGGCGCGCCTGCACGAGCAGGGCGCTCTCACCCTGGACCTGAACCCTGAAGCGCTGACCTCCGTGGTGCTGAATCAATACCTTACGGTGAAAGAACGGGCGATGGTGTAGACCCTGACGCGAAAGATGATGGTCAGCGGAATCCGTCCGGCTCTTTGGATCATCTGAGAGAATAATGTTAGTGAAACGAAGCGATCATCTCGTCTTCAGGCACGCGGGAGTGCCTGTCCTGCTTGGATCCCTGATTTTCTCCGGGATGGGAACCGCGGCCTGGTCGCAGATGCCGAATCCAAGCTCGGCGACGAACCCGTTCTACGGCAGCGTCACCGCCCGGCCGGCAAGCGATGAGACCCTGAAGCTCTCGCTCGACGAAGCAGTCAGCCTCGGCCTGAAGAACAACCTCGGCCTCAAAGAGGCTGAGAACAACGAAAAACTTATCCAGGGCGAAAAGAACGAAGCGATCCAGGCATTTTTGCCCACCATCACCCTGAGCGCGGACACCGGCGTCTACCAGCACAATCTGGCGGCGCTCGGCTTTGGCCCCGGGGTTGTGTCCAAGTTCGCTTCACTGTTTCCCAGCAGCATGCTCGGGAGCTTCCATGAGATCACCCGCGACACGCTTACCGACGAGACCATTCACTTTAGCCAGGTGCTGTTCTCCGGTCCGGTGATCGCGGCCATCAAGGGCGCCAATGCTGCTACGAAGGCTGCGCACTTTGCCAAAATGACAGCGCGAGGTGAGGTAGTGCAGCAGGTTGCCTCGGCTTACCTGCATGCCATCGCCGCCGCAAGCGAAGTGGACAACGCCAAGGCTCAAGTCGATACCGCCGAGGTGCTCTTCAGCCATGCCCACGACGCGCACGTGGCCGGCATCGCGGCCAATCTCGACGAGCTGCGCGCAAAGGTTCAGTTGCAGACCCAGCAGCAATCGCTCATCGCAGCTCAAAATGAATACGAAAAGGACCTTATCCTGCTCAAGCGGGAGATCGGCGTCGACCCCGGCCAGCGAATCTCTCTCACCGACCCCGCGCCCTCAAGCGAACTTGCCGTCGAGACCCCGGAAGAGGTCCGGGCAATCGCGTATAAGAACCGCCAGGATTTTCAGAACCTCCAGAATGAGGTCGTCGAGTATCAGGCGCTTCACGCAGCCTATCGCAGCGAGCGCCTGCCGACCCTGAGCTTTTCAAGCTACTACCAAACCAGCACCGTCAACGGCGCCGGCACGCGCGGCAACTTCATGGCCCAGGGCACGCTCAGCGTGCCGCTCTTCCGCGAGGCAGGGTTGCGTGGGGATGCGGACGCTTCCCAGGCCCAGTTGGATGCCGTGAACGCGCAGCTTGCCGACCTCCGCAGCCACATCGACCAGCAGGTCCGCTCGGCGCTGCTGGATGTGGACGCCAACGCAAAATTGGTGGAGGTGGCTCGGTCGAATGTGGAGCTGGCCACGCGCGCGCTCAGCGATGAGACTGACCGGGTGAACGCCGGTGTCGACGACAATCTGCCCCTGGTCACCGCGCAGTCTACCTTAGCCTCGGCTCAGAGCAACCTGGTGGAAAGCCTTTATCAGTACAACTTGTCCAAGCTTGTTCTCGCCCGCTCGGCCGGCGTGCTCGAGCTGCAGTACCGGGATTACCTCGGCCGCTGACAACCTCCGCGCTTCCTCCGTGTAACTTAGAGAGCAGGGGGCCGGGCGCATGGGAAGAAAACTCAGCATCATGTACTACGTCGAGCCGGATGCGGCGGCTCTGGCTCGCCGTGCGGCGGAATACCTGGTCGAGATGGTTGAGGAGGCGGTCGCCGCCAATGGGCTGGCGCGGATCGCCATCAGCGGCGGCTCGACTCCCAAGGCCGCCTTCGAGCTGCTCGCCGATCCCAGCCAACCCTGGCACAACCGCATGCCTTGGCGCAATCTCGATCTCTATTGGGTCGATGAGCGGTGCGTTCCCCCTGACGATGCCGACAGCAACTATCGCATGACCCGCGAGGCCCTCCTCGACAAAGTTCCGCTCAAGCCCGAGCAGATTCACCGCATGGAGGGGGAGTTGGACCCCGAAGTTGCCGCCTCCCGCTATGAGTCGGAACTCCGGAACGGATTTCGCCTGGAGGGCGTAGAAACCCCACGTTTTGACTTAGTTGCCCTCGGGATGGGTCCAGATGGCCACACTGCGTCTCTTTTTCCCCACAGTGCCGCCCTCCACGAGATGAGCCGCCTGGCCGCAGCCAACCACGTACAGCAAAAAGATGCCTGGCGCATCACGCTTACCTGGCCGGTGATCAACCGCGCAGACTCAGTCTTCTTCCTCATAGGGGGTGCCGATAAAGCACAGATTTTAAACGAAGTTTTAACTGGGCCCCACGATCCGGAGCGCCTTCCAAGCCAATTGATCTGGCCCTCAAGCGGTATACTGACACTGATTCTGGACCAGGCCGCAGCCGCGCTTCTACCCGCGACGGACGAGAAGGGTTGCGGGGTCCTGGAGAGGCAACGATGATTTTGGCGGGAGATGTTGGCGGCACCAAGGTTCACCTGGCGCTATACGATTTTATCGATGGAAATCTGACCCCCACGCGCGACGCGATCTTCCCGGCCAAGGACTTTGCCGGACTGGAAGAGATTGTCGCCGGGTTTCTGCATTCTGAGAAAGTGAGCGCGGCTTGTTTTGGCGTTCCCGGACCGGTGCGCGACGGACGCCTGCGGCTCACCAATCTGCCTTGGACGCTGGACAGCCGCGAGCTGGCCGCCGGGCTCAAGATCGACCACGTCTTCCTTATCAACGACCTGCAGGCAAATGGTTATGGGATTGCCGAGCTCAACTCCGAACAGATCTACACCCTGAGTGAAGGGGACGCGCGCCAGATGGGCAATCGCGCGCTGATCTCTGCCGGGACCGGGCTGGGTGAGTGCTTTCTGGTGTGGAACGGCAAGGCGCACGAGCCCTACCCGTCCGAGGGCGGCCACTGCGACTTTGCCCCCCGCAACGAAGACGAGATCGATCTGCTGCGCTTTCTCAAGCAGAAGTACAACGGCCGCATCAGCGCCGAGCGCGTCGTCAGCGGCCAGGGAATCACCAACTGCTACGAGTTTCTGCGTGAAGTGCGCGGCATGGAAGAGCCGCCCAAGCTGGCCGCGCGCATGGCCAAGGAAGATCCCAACGCCGTGATCACCGAGATGGCCCTCGCGGCCAAGAGCGAGATCTGCGAGAAGGCCCTCGACATGTTTGTCTCGGCGTACGGCGCGGAGGCCGGGAATCTGGCGCTCAAAGTGCTCTCGGTCGGCGGCTTGTATGTGGGCGGAGGCATCGCGCCCCGCATTCTTGAGAAGCTCAAAGACGGCTCGTTCATGAAGGCATTCACCGACAAAGGCCGCCTGAGCCAGCTGTTGATCAACATGCCGGTCCGCGTGATTCTCGAGAGCAAGGCGGCCCTGCTTGGCGCAGCAGCTTACGCTGAAGCCCGCGCCGCCGAGCTGAGCGGCATCTCGCCCCGCGCGGCATCGGTAAAGTTCTAGCCAGCCCAATTTCCAGCCTGCGTTGAGGCCAGCGCCGAGTTAAACCGAATACCCTCCGACCCACCGGAGGGTATTCGCATTTTAAGGGCTTCTGCATTTTCACGGCTTCTGCGGCTCAAGCGCGATATCGATTTTTCTCACAATCTCGTGCCGCTCCGGATCGCCGCACTGTGTGAGCGCTTGGTCGGTGCATGTCCGCTCCACGATCTTCACCACGTTGTTCATGTTACCTGCAAGGATCTTCCCATCCGCAAGGTTCACCTTCAACTCAACGGTAAAGGTCTCCTGCCCCATTCCGCCCATGAACTTGCCATCCGGCTGCTTCGCCACCTGCACCCAGTTGTTCGGCGTATCGGCCACCGGCGTTTGCATCCACGACGCGGGCAGCGGAATGTTCGGTTTCGCCGGCGGAACATGCCGCACCACAAGCACCGCGGTTCCATCCGCCGCAGTCAATTGCTTCAGCGTGAAATCGAAATCGATGGAGCTGACGCCAACCAGCGTGTGCACCCCGTCGGCCCAGGAGCTCGGCTGGCCCATGGGGAAATAGAAGTGATCTCCGGGATGCGTTACCTGGCCCGTCTTTACCGCCAGCCAGAGGTCGGCGTAAAAGGTCATGAAGTCGGTAATGGGCCCAATGAGCCTGGGATCGACCTTGGTCAGGTCGGGAACTGCGGGCATCGCATTGGGATCGAGCGAGACTCGCTGCCGAAAACTCTCCGTTCCAGCGCGAAGCACCACGGGCTGACCGTCTGACGTCGTGTCCGTCCAGTGGTATTCCTCAAACCAGGTTCCTGCAGTGTCTTTCTTCACCGTCCCCTCGGCGCGAATGGAGTAGTGCCACGCTTCGTTCACTCCGGTCATGTGATAGGCAAGCGTTTCGCCTTCGTGGTACTGGCGATGCAGCGGATTCTGCGATGTCGCCGGAGCCTGGCCCGCAGCCAGCGCAGAAGCAGTAAGAACAAAGAGGATGAGTGCGGCCTTTCTTCGCATGTCGTGATTCCTTTCGTCTTATGTTTCGTCTTTTCTGACCCGATCGACGCGTGGCGCGTTTCAGTTCTTTCGCGCCGCGCTACTTTGCCACATGAGGACTAAGTCGCCCAGCTTTGACCAATTCCGATGTCTCCTCAGCCCGCGCGCTCCCCGAACCAAAAAGCAGAACCAGCACCCCCGCGTAGGCAAACGAGTCGCCAGTCATCTCCGCCCCATGCGCAATCCGCAGCACCATCGGCAGGAAGGTTGCGCCCATCAGCCCGTACATTCCTACGACAAATGCGTGAGCCAGACCCAGCGCAAGCCACAGTCCTCTGCGCGAGCCCTTCCACAACGTGACAAACGGCAGCGATGCCGCCAGAAAGATCAAGCTGCGCAGCAATTGCATTTCGAAAATGACGCTCAGCGTCGGTAGGCGCAATCCGGCGATCCCGGCGTTATAGTAGGGAACGACGATGGGCGCAACACACGCTCCGAAGAAAAAGTAGATCGTGGGCCACGCCAGCCAGGCGATCGCTCCGCGTCCTGTCCACGCCAGCCATCCCCGGCGTGGGAAGCCGGCCGGCTCGCCTCCCCCGCCAAAGAAGAACGCCAGCGCGAAGGCCACAAAGAGCGCCTCCAGCCCGAAGACCAGCGATTCCGCAGGTAAGCTTCCGTCAACAAAGTGCGTGAATACGCTGGCCTCAAGCAGGCTGTTCACTGCGAACGCGAAGAAGAGAAAGCTTGTGATCGCACCCATGCGGACCGCGAACGAGCCAGCCAGCCGCTGCGCCATCGGCCAAAGTCCCAGCACGAGGAACAGGCCTCCCACTTCAATCAGCAGCATGTGTATGCGAGGCGATATATTGCCCGGCAAAACCGGAGACCTGAGATGAAAGGCCTGAATCAGAATCCCGGCACAGATAAGCGAGAGAGCGAATGCAGCCCAGCAAGCAGCAAGTTTGAGAGCGGTTTTCATGACGATTCCTTTCCCAGCAGGGCTCGAGCCTTCTGCGCCCAGGCGATTTGCGCCTCCATTTGCTCGATCCCCGATTGGAATGCGAGGACCCCGGTGTGCGCGGGGAGTTTTGAACTCATTTGTTCCAGTTGGGCCCGCAATTCCCCGATGTACAGGCTCAGCTCACGCTCGAACTGGTCGAGAAAGCGCAGCGCGCTGCTACGTGGCACGTTTCCATCCATGTAGGCAAAGCGCAGCATCAGCTCCGAACCCTCAAAAATGACATCGTTCCGAGTCACTGGCATTTCCAGCCAGCGGACCAGCGAGGCTTCCCCGGCCGGGGTCAGGCGATACGCTCGCCGTTTGCGCGGGTCCGCGGCTTCATGGGGGCTTTCTGCTTCAGCGGCAATCCAGCCTCGCGCCTCCAACCTCCGCAGCGCCGGATAAATTGACCCCGGGCTGTCGCTGTAGTGGCGCATCGCGGTTGTTATAAAGGTCTTCCGCAAGTCATAGCCTGACTGCGGCTTCTGTTTGAGCAACCCGATAAGAGCAAATTCGAGATTGGATTTCGCATTCATAGTACGAAACGTACTATAGTACGCAACGTACTATTTGTCCAGCGGTTATTCAGCGGAATTCTTCAGATCTTTATGGCTTCTGGTTCACCTGCGGCGTCATTACCCTGCGGTAGAACTCGCACTGCGCGCCGCGAAGCGGGGCGGTGTCGACGACGGCTGTGGCCTGCTGCGTAAATCGGATGAAGCTTTGCGTCCGATCGAGAGCGGGCCATTGCGGCAGGCCAGGGGAATTTGGGTCCCCTGTCTTAGCGAAGTTGGTCAGGTAGCCTTCCATCAGGTTGGTGAGCTTCTTGTCATTCTCTCCAAAGCTGCCGCCGATGTTGCCCGCGGCCGGAAAGTAACCGAATACGTAAGGCAATTCGGCGGAGTGGACCGCTCCCTGAGCTTCATGGCCCGGAATGGCATGGTCGAGTTCATATTCATATACGGCATTGTGCGCCGCGCTGTGCCACAGAGCCTCCGTGGTGATGGGACAGTGGAACAATTCGTCGGCGCTCCACTGCACCGCCGCTGAGCCGTAGAGCGGATCGTCCGTTCCCTGGCCATCGCCGGCAAGGCCGTAGAGCGCGAGCATCTGCGGAGCACGGTCGCGGGCGAAACGCGTAATGGCCGCACGCACCTGGTCAATCGGCTCGGTATTGCCGAACTCGCGCGAGGTTGTGCCCAGCAGCATAGGAATCCGCGCCTCTTCGCCTGCTGCGAAGACTTCGGCAGGCGAGCGGGGGATGACTCTCCCATCGACATCGGGGCCGAAACCCGGCCAGGCTGTTGCCCTGCTTCCCAGCTTCGCGAGCAAGTCACGGGCATCGATCTTGCGCATCGCGGAGATGCCGGCGTCCCCCGCAGGCGCGTTGAGCGCGGTCGCGGCGTCAATGCCTTTCTGTTCGGCCTGGGCGAGCGAATCGAGCGGCGGAGAAAACGCCGCGCCGCTGAAGCCGATCACTTTTTGAAACAGGCCTGCTGCTAGAGGCGAGGTTATCAATAGAGTGCCGTCAACGGATCCGGCAGACTGGCCAAAGACGGTGATGTTTTTAGGGTCGCCACCGAACGCGGCAATGTTGTCCCGCACCCATTTGAGTGCCAGGATCTGGTCCATCAGGCCATAGTCGCCCGATGCGTGATGCGGCGACTCCGCGGTGAGCGCGGGATGGGCGAGGAATCCAAAAACACTGAGCCGATAGTTGATTGTGACCAGCACAACGCCATGACTGGTGAGCGTGCCGTCGTTATAGAGTGCGCCTGTACCGGACCCTCCCGCGTTTGCGCCGCCATGAAGCCAGAACATGACAGGCAACGGCTTCGCCGCCGGCCACGCAGGGACGGTGACGTTGAGATACAGGCAATCCTCCTGGCTATTGGCTGCATCGTACTTGTTCCATGCGCCTACGAGCAGCGGCTGGGCACAAGCTGCCCCGTAGATGTTTGCATCGCGGACCCCGGTCCAGGGCTTGGCCGGCAGGGGCTCGCGCCAGCGCAGATCGCCAACCGGTGGCTGCGCGTAAGGGATTCCAAGAAACGCAGCGCCGCCGTTCAAATGGGCGACGCCACGCACCAGTCCCGCGGTGGTGCGAACGACGAATGTATTTTCTTGCGCAGCGGCGCTGGCGGAGAGGAGAAGCAGCGACGGCAGAAGAATGAAAGCGGAGACGATGGTAAGCAATTGCGCTTCGCAGGCGCCGGATGCGATTCGCATCACAATTCCTTCCCTGGATCGGGCTAGTTGGCAATTGTATCAACCCGGAGTTTGCACCTGTGCGGTCGGTGGCGGGTCAGTTTGGATCTCCACAGAGCCGTTTCCAGCCCCGCATTTTGCGGCTGACTTTTGAGACGTGCAAGCCCCTGGCATCAGCGAGCGCACCAAGCGTCGCAAATCCTGCCCTTTCTGCGACGGACAGGGCAAGTTACCTATAACGCCGTATCGCGTGAGGCTCGGTCGAACCGGCTTCTCATTTCGAAGGTCGAGACTTTGGCTCGTGTCCTGCCTGCCTACGCTGTGACCTGATTGTCCGCTCCAAACGCCCTTTCAATCAACTCGGCCGCCATCCCCAGGCCATCCACTTCGGCGATCGCCGCCTTCATCGCCTGCGCCCGCTCGCGGTACGACGACGCCCCCAGAACCTCATCCACCAGCCCACGCAGAGCCTCCGCATTTAACTGGGCCAGCGGCAGGAACAGTCCCGTCCCACTTGCCAGAATCCGCGCCGCCACACCCGGCTGGTCGTTCGTAATCGGAATTGCCACCAGCGGAACTCCCTGCGCCAGTGCCTCCAGCGTCGTATTCATTCCCGCATGGGTTACGCAAAGCATCGCCAGCTTCAACAGTTCAAGCTGCGGAGCCCGCTGTACGACAATCGTGTCCGGCCGAGCGAGCGCAAGACTTTCTGGCGGCGTATTCATTCCAACCGACAGCACTACCTGGTACCCCGGCCGCTCCGTCGCCGCCAGGATCGCGCGAAACGTATCCGTCTGCCCATTCTGGAGCGTGCCCATGGATGCGTAAATCAGCGGTGCCCCAGTCAGCCGCTCCCACGGGAACGCCATCGGCTCGCGCCCCGCTCCATCGTGAAACGGCCCGGTCCGGTGAAAGTGTGCCGGGTAGTGATCGCCCGGAAAGTCCAGCGCCGCCGGTATCTGCGACAAGCACGCCAGCTTCGATACTCTCCAATACACATCGCTCGTGTCCGGATGGATGCCCTTACTCTCCAGATACTCGGCCATCATCGTGTTGATACCATCCATCAGCTTCAGAAACCCGGCCACTCCTATGCGGTTGCGCTCGCGTGCCGCCTCGCTGTCTTCATGCGGCCACGGAAACAGCCAATGCGGAGTCACCCCAGTCAAGTCGGACAGCGGCGTGCACGAGACATTCACGAACGGAACTCCCATTCCCATCGCCGCGGCCGACACCCCCGGATGAACCTGGTCCACAACCAATCCATCGAGCACAAGCCGCTCAAGCACAGCCGGCACCTCATCCAACTCCGCGCGGCAGCCGTCGGTGATCCACTGAAACGTAAAGGCGGCAGCCGCGCCGCCGGTCAGCCTGCTCAACTCTGCCGCCCGCTTCGCATACTCCCCGAGAGGAAACTGCCGCCCGCCGTACTCCTCAAATCGCAGACCTGCGGCAACGACGCCCCTGGCAGAGTCTGGAACGCCGATGCAGATCACCTCATGCCCTCTGCTCTCCAACCGCCGAGCGAGCGACGTCATTGCGTTCAAATGCCCCACCGGAGCAGGTATTGTCACACCAATTCGCATCGCAGGATACTACCACGCAGCCCTCATCGCCTGCTCTTGAAATAGGAGCGATGAAGGCGGTTTAACCCTTGTAATGCAGAAGGCTTCTCAGTTGGTTCCCGTAAAGTCACGTTTTCGGTAACTTGCCTCTGCGAGTCGCCTTCGGCCCGGCTCATCGGGAATCAGCCA
>Ga0181516_10000311_pt1 | contig 47550 bp, 21 predicted proteins | sample PEATcosm2014_Bin_25_FD_121104 | JGI IMG/M metagenome (GOLD analysis project Ga0181516, IMG submission 121104) | Peatland microbial communities from MTU Mesocosm Facility, Houghton, MI, USA - PEATcosm2014_Bin01_10_metaG | ecosystem: Environmental > Terrestrial > Soil > Wetlands > Peat | place...
CAGGCCGATCTCGGTGACTTCGCCGCCCACGCCGTTGATCTCGACCCAATCGCCGACGTGCACGCCATTCTTTCCCATGAGGACGAACCAACCGAGGAAAGCGAGGATGTAATCCTGAAGGGCGATGGTGAGCGCGGCGGTGGCGAGGCCGAGAATTGTGGGCGTCTCCTGCGGCGTGCCGAAGATGACGAACAGAATCAGCATGACGCCGATGCCCTGGATTCCCAGCTCAAAGATGCTGCGGAGTGTATGGGTCTGCCTTCGATCGAGCGACGGATGGTTTGTTAAGCGACGTACGAGCGCAGACAGGAGCAGAGCGCAAATCAGAATGAGAAGTATCCACGAAAACGATCGCGCGATGAGATGCAAAACGATGCTGTGCTGCAGGAGCACCTGGGCCGACCACTTGCCGTAGACGGTGGCGAGGCGCTGCTGGGTTTGAATACGGTCAGCATAGATGCCGAGGATCTGACGTTCGGCGCTGCCGTCGCGGATCGCCGCGAGTCGCGCGGCGCGATCGAGCGAGCCATTCGCGGCGTTGCCTGAATCGCTCTTGATCTCCGCTTGAACGGCGGCTTGTTGAGATGTGTAGGTGGTTGCGTCCTGGGAAGCCTCGCGCTCGGCCTGTTGCAGGGATTGATAGCGATCCCGCTGGTTGAACCACGCAGTGAGTCGGCTCGCGAGCGACCCATGTTGTTTTTCGGAGACGACGGCTACCTGGCCACCGCCGTTTGAGGCAGTCTCTGCCGCGTGCGTTGCGTTCTGGTGCGCGGTCAGTTCTTCCTGAATTTCATTGGTCTTGTCGCCGGTCGCGAATTCCAACTCCCGCTGCGTGTTGGCAAGATCTTCGGAATCGAGCTCGAGTTGAGCATTGGCGACATCGAGGTCATCGCTATTGCTTGTGGCGGGCGGCGCAGCATTTTTGGAGGGATGGGCTGGCGGGTTGGCAGCGGCCTTGAGGTTGTTGACGAGCGCCTGGTCTTGCGCGATCACCTGGGTAAGCTGTGCAACCTTTTGCGAGAGGGCGAGCGCGGCTCCAGTAAGGGCGCGATGCTCTGATTGCAGCTTGGCCTGGCGGAGCGCGGAAGCGAAAGCCTGATTGACTTCGTGATCAGCGAGGCGCTCTGCGTCGCGTGCGTATTGACCCTCCTCTGATGTGACGGCCATCGCCGCCAGCGCCTGCGCGGTCTGCCAGGGACCGAGATCGACGACGATTCTGCCATTCGGATTGGCTGCCGAAGACTGCGATCCGTACGAAGGCAGATTTGCCATGGTTCCGCGCGTGATCCAGATAAATGCCAGGCACGCGATGAGGAGCGCGGAGAGCGCGGCGATCAGGATGAGCCTGGTCCTGCCGAAGATGCGGGTAAGGGGCGGCAATTTCGGCTCGGGGATGAGTTCGGGCGTGGCCATAGGTGCATTTTTACAGCAACGATGGGGGTATGAGAACCATAAAGGTTGCGGATCGAATTGGAGCCGCGATCGGCTTGCGGCTGGACTGGCGCAAAGAGGAGAATGATCCGGTGCAAACGAGAAGAGAATTCATCAGGTTATGGGCGACGGCGATCTGTCTGACCGTGACGGGACGGGCTCAGACCGCGTCGAAAACGAACCCTCCGCCGGAGTCGCGCGTGGACATTAATCATGCAAGCATGGATGCATTGATGAAGGTGCCGGGAATGACGCGTAGTTGGGCCGGGCGGATCGTGCGCTTCAGGCCATATCGCATCAAGAGCGACCTGGTCGATCACGGTGTGGTTACGAGTGAGGTCTACGCTCGGATCAAGAATTACATCATCGCCCATCGCGGAGAGCAATGAGCGATGACTTTTATGCGTGTGCCTCTGCGTCTGCCGGTTTATCTCCCCGACTCAATATTCTGCTGAGCAAAACGTAGAGGACGGGGATAAAGACAAGGTTAAGCACAGTAGAAAGCAACATGCCGCCCACGATTGTGGTTCCCACGGAGCGGCGGCCCAAGGCGCCTGCGCCGGTAGCGAACACCAGGGGCATGACGCCAAGAATGAATGCAAACGATGTCATCAGAATTGGACGGAGGCGAAGTTCGGCGGCCTCGATGGCTGCTTCGGCAATAGAGCGTCCCTTGCGACGCAACTGCTCAGCGAACTCGACAATCAAGATGGAGTTTTTCGCTGACAAGCCGATGAGCATGACCAAACCGATCTGGCAATAAACGTCGTTGGAGAGGCCGCGCAAGGAAACAAATCCGAGTGCGCCGAGCACGGCCATGGGCACGGCAAGAAGAATGATGAAAGGCAGAGCAAAGCTCTCGTATTGCGCGGAGAGAGTGAGGTAGACGACCAGGATTCCGAGACCGAAGATCAGCAGCGCCCTTCCGCTCGATTCGATTTCGTCGAGGGTGAGGCCGGTCCACTCAAAACGCATGCCGGGGAGCATGACATTTTTCGCGAGATCCTCCATGCCGGCGATGGCCTGACCGGAGCTGTATCCGGGGGCCTGGGATCCGTCGATTTCAACGGCGCGGAAGAGGTTGTAATGCGAGATGACGGGCGGTCCAGAGCTCTCGGTCACCGTGACCACATTGTCTAGAGGAATCATCTGGCCAGCGCCGGAACGGACGTAATAGCCATGCATATTGGCAGCCGTCATGCGGAATCGCTGATCGGCCTGCACAAAGACGCGATAAGTGCGGTTGTTGAAGTCGAAATCGTTGATGTATTGGGAACCCATGAAGACACCGAGAGCGTCAGTGATCTGCGAGAGCGGGATCCCCATCGCCTTCGCCTTTTCACGATCGATGGTCACGAGTTCCTGCGGGTCATTGGCGGAAAAGGTCGTGATGAGGTTGGTGATGTCTTTACGCGCGCGCGAGGCACCGACCATCTGATGAGCGACGCGATCGAGATCGCTGAGCGTGTTGGAGCCGGTGTCCTGCAGCATGAACTGGAACCCGCCGTAGCTGCCGACACCGTTGACAGCCGGTGGTTGAATGACGGCGACGAGGCCGCCATTGGGAGCAAACATCAGGGAGAAGAGTTTTGGAGTCAGGTCGGCAACGATGTCTGCAGCCGAGTGGCCTTTGCCACGCCGCTGATCGGCGGGCTTTGTCATGATGAACATCAAACCCGAATTGGCCGAGCCGCCGGAGAAGCTGAAACCCATCACCGAGAATGCGCCGGCAATGTCCTTATTTGAATAAATGATGGCTTGGCCTCGCTCAGCCAAGGCCGACGTGTAAGCGAGCGAGGAGCCGGGAGGAGCCTGCACGATGGCGATGAGAAAACCCTGATCCTCCTGGGGAATGAAGCCGGTGGGAACGCGGTTGTAAATCCAGTAGGTTGCACCGAGGCCTACAAAAAACAGCAGCAGCAGAGCGTAGCGCAGTTGCAGCGCGACATGAATGACGCGGGCGTAGGTGCGCGACAGCCACGTAATGGATGCATCCGCTCCGTGGATAAATGCGGCGAAAGCGCGCGAGAGAGGGCGGATGTGAAGAAAGTCGAGTTGGCGAGGGCGCGCTTCTTCTCCGCGCAGGAACAGAGCGGAGAGAGCAGGCGAAAGGGTGAGAGCGTTAAACGCTGAGATGGCGATGGCGAACGCAATGGTCAGCGAGAATTGCCGGTAGAGAATGCCAGTCGTTCCCGGAAAGAAGGAGACGGGCACGAAGACCGCGATCAGGACCAGGGATGTGGCGATGACGGCGCTGGTGACCTCGCCCATGGCGTGGGAGGTGGCCTCATGCGGGTCGGAGTGCTCCATGGCGATGTGGCGCTGTACGTTTTCAATGACCACAATGGCATCGTCGACGACAAGTCCGGTGGCGAGCGTGATGCCGAAAAGGGTGAGGGAGTTGATGGAGAAATTGAAAATCCGAATGAACGCGAAAGTGCCGATGAGCGAAACAGGAATGGTGACGGCGGGAATGATGGTGGCGCGCCAATCCAGAAGGAAGAGGAAGATGACGGCGATCACAATGGCGATGGCCTCAGCGAGAGTGGTGAGGACTTCGCGGATGGAGTCGCCAATGACCGTGGTCGAGTCGAAGGCGACAGCGTACTTCAGCCCTGGGGGGAAGCTCTTGGAGAGTTCGGCAAGGGCGGCCTTGGCCTTTGCGTCGACGTCGAGAGCGTTGGCGTTGGAGAGCTGCAAAACGCCGATGCCTTGAGCCGAAAACCCGTTGTACTCGAGAGACGAGCTATAGTCTTCCGCGCCGATCTCAGCATGTCCAACATCTTTGAGCAGGATCAGGCCGCTGGGCGCGCTTTTGACGATGATGTTTTCAAACTCGGCGGGACTGCTCAAGCGGCCGACAACGCGGACCGGGATCTGAAAGGTCTGATTCGGATCGGAAGGCGGCTGGCCCAGCTGACCGGCGGGAATCTCGACGTTTTGCTCTTGTAGCGCGTTGACGACGTCGGTCGCGGTGAGTCCTTGAGCGGCCAGCTTCGACGGGTCGAGCCAGATGCGCATTGCGTATTTGCGCTCGCCGAAGATCGTGACATCGCCCACGCCGGGCACGCGCTTGAGGGCATCTTTCACATAGACGTCGAGGTAGTTTGAGATGAACTCGTGAGAATAACGGCCGTCTTCGGTGTAGAATCCGGCGCCAAAGACGAAGTTGCTGTTTGCCTTGCTGATGGTGATGCCGGTGGCATTCACCGCGGCGGGCAGGCGCCCGGTAACGCTGGCAACGCGGTTTTGCACGTCGACGGCCGCGATATCGAGGCTGTAACCGGTGCGGAAAGTAGCTGTGATTGAGCTGGTGCCGTTGTTGGTGCTCGACGAGCTGATGTAGCGCATGCCTTCGACGCCGTTGATCGATTCTTCAAGGGGAATGGTGACAGCTTTTTCAACGGTATCGGCGTTGGCGCCGACATAGTTGCAGGTCACGGCGACCTGCGGCGGAGCCAGGTTGGGATACATTGCGACGGGGAGGTTGGGGATGCAGACCGCTCCCGCGAGAATGATCATGAGCGCGCAAACGGTCGCAAACACTGGCCGGTGAATAAAGAAATCGACAAACAAAGTGCGCCTACTTTCCCTTCTGTTTCAATTGGCGACTGGAAACCGGCACGGGATCACGAGGGCGCCGGGATAGTCCGCCAACTGGCGCGCTCACGCGCCCAAAGGCATAACCGGCATGCCGTTCACCAGGAACTGGGTGCTCGACACGATGACCTTGTCGCCGGCACTGAGCCCCGATGAGATGGAGTATTGGTTGCCGACCGTGTCGCCCAGCGTCACCGGCGTCTGGGTGGCGAAGAAATGTCCCTGTTGTTCATGCACCACGAAGACAAAGGTCTGGCCTGCTTGCCGAGTGACCGCAAGCACGGGAATGACGGCCATTGGGCTGGTGCTCCAGATAACGCGCGCCTTGATGATTTGCGAATTCCGGACCATCTCGGCCGCGGTGTCGATCGGCGCCTTGACCAGGATTCCCTGCATGCTGCTATCGACTTGTGGAGAAACGAAATCGAGCTTCGTTTTCTCGAGCAATTTGCCGTTGGTGTCATACAGTTCGACACCCATGCCAAGCCGCACCTCGGTGGATCGATCGGTAGGAATATAAATGTAGGCCTCAAGATCGCGATTCTGATCGAGAGTCGTCAAGACCGTGCTGGTGGAAACATAATCGCCGACATGCACGGGAACATCGCCAATGATGCCGTCAAATGGCGCGCGCACAGTGTAATAGGCGAGTTGCTCCTCCTGTGTTTTGCGCAGTGACACGGCCGACTCATAATCCGCCTTGGTGTTGTCATAGGACTGTTGAGCCTGATCCCACACATCGCGACTGATGATGCCGGCGTCGAATAGCTTGTGCTGGCGCTCGATCTCGAGGGCGTTGTAATCGAACAGAGCCTTCTTTTGGCGTTCGGTGGCGCGCTGCGCCTCAACGGTGGCCAGTTGAGGCTGCGCATCGATCTCCATCAGAACCTGGCCTGCAGACACGCGATCGCCGGAGCGGACATGGATCTGGTTTAAGCGGCCGCTGACTTGCGGCTGCATGGTAGCCGAGCGCCGCGACATGATGGTCGCCACATATTCACTGCTCTGGGCCACCGGCTGCAGGGCAACGGCCATTGTCTTCACAGGCATAGCCTGCATGGCAGGCCCTGGTGTAGCCACCTTGGACTTTTGACAGCCGATGACGGTCAGCCCAAGGACTAGGGCGCCAGAAAACATTAGAGTGCGCTTCAACTTGATGAACCTCACTTACACATCTTAAGTTTGCAGAACCCGAATCATGAGCAGCGGTAAATCCCGCGACCGACCATGCTATAACAGAGCGCCGTTGGGCCGCCGTGAGCTAAGACAGTGAAAGAAGGGCTTAACGCGATCATGCAAGTAAAGCTGAGTCAGCAGACGCTCCGGACCTCTTGATTGTCGCAAAATATTCTCGAGTCGGCCACCGTTGTTGCATTCCGGTCCAGATAGGGATCAGGCGCTCTCCCCCTGCAGTGCGAATGGGTTGAAATTGGTTTTGCGGTCGAATGTATCCACGGCCTCGGCGCGCTTGAGGAAGCCGACCACGAGGTAGGTTACAGGCGTGGCGACAACTTCGACGGCGACTTTGATCAGATAGGACGAGATCACCATGCGCACGAGCATTGCCATGGACTGCGAACCGCCGAAAGCTATGGCGACGATCACCGCAGTGTCGACGGCCTGCCCTGTCACGGTGGAACCGATGGTGCGGGTCCAAAGCATGCGGCCGCCGGTGAAGAGCTTGAGTTTAGCGAGGGTGTAGCTGTTGGTGAATTCCCCTGCCCAAAAGGCGACCAGGCTGGCGACAGCGAACCGCGGCACCACGCCAAAGACCGTGGCAAAGGCTTCCTGGCCTTTCCACTCCGGGGCTGGCGGCAAAGCAACGGCCAGTTGACCCATGATGGCCAGCAGAGCCATGGCGCCAAATCCCAGCCAGATGGCCCGGCGCGAGGAGCCATATCCGTAGACCTCGGTGAACACGTCGGCACATATATAGGTGAAGGGAAAAAGGAACTCAGCCGCGCTGGGGCGAAGGGGCCCGAACTGGCATATCTTGGGTCCCACAAGATTTGAGATCAGCAGGACCACAACGAAGCCAATGGTCAGCAGATCAAGATAGCGAAAGCGGCGGTTCACCCTTTGAGGATAACAAGTCGCTCCTCAGCAGGATGCGGGGCGCAACCAGCCCGCGGTGCGGACGGCGCTTTCTTTAAGGGTGGCATTGGATTTGGGCTGTGCGTTTTTTGACATGCCCTGAGTGAGTTGATAGCCTTCATAAGGGCGCATACGGCCATCCTCGGCCGTTCCTGCTCTCCTGAGCGTCCCCGTCGTCTAGCCCGGCCTAGGACACCGCCCTTTCACGGCGATAACACGGGTTCAAATCCCGTCGGGGACGCCAATAGAATCAATCGCTTACAACTCAGGTTCCGTTGGTTCAAGCGTTGCGGTGACGCGCGAGAAACGCCAGTGCGGCTGCACGCTATCGATCTGCCCCGCCGCCTGCAATGGAAGGAATGATCGAGAGAGTGTCGGAGCCAGAGATGGCTGTCTTCTCCTTATCGGGCAGATAGCGGACGTCCTCATCATTAAAGTAGAGATTCACAAACGCCCGCAGTTTGCCTTCGCCCGTGAAGAGGTGCTTGCGCAGTTCAGGATGCGTCGCAGTGAGCGCATCAAGAGCTTCAGCGATCGTGGTTGCATTGACGTCGATGGCATCTTTGCCCGCCGCGTAGACGCGCAGCGGCGTTGGAATAAAGATCGTCATTGAGTTCGGTCCTCGCTTACTGTGGCTGCGCTACGGTGCGCAAATAGGGTTTTACCGTTTTGTAGCCGGGGAAGATCTTGTCGGCTTCTTCGTTGGAAACTGCGCCGGTGATGATTACATCGTCGCCTTGACGCCAATTTGCGGGAGTCGCTACGCGGTGTTTGGCGGTCAACTGGATGGAGTCGATGACCCGGACAATCTCATCGAAGTTTCTTCCCGTCGTCATGGGATAAGCCAGGGTGAGCTTGATGCGTTTGTCGGGCCCGATCACAAAAACCGTGCGCACAGGTGCATTCTGCGCGGGCGTGCGGCCATCAGAAGTCTCACCCGCATCGGCTGGGAGCATGTCATAGAGCTTTGCGATCTTGAGGTCCGGATCGCCTATGAGCGGATAATTCACATCGTGGCCGCCAACATCCTTGATGTCCGACGTCCATTTGCTGTGGTTGGAGACGGGATCGACACTCAGGCCGATCACCTTGGCGCCGCGCTGCGCGAATTGCTTTTCGAGGCCGGCGACCGCGCCAAGTTCAGTGGTGCAAACGGGGGTGAAGTCTTTGGGATGCGAGAACAGCACAGCCCATCCGTCGCCGATCCACTCGTGAAAGTGGATGGAGCCCTGGGTAGTTTCGGCTTCAAAGTCAGGTGCGAGGTCATTAATTCGGAGAGACATTTCGGCATTCCTCCTGGAGAAGTTTCTGGTATTTTGAGCGATCAGAAAATCAAAACCCACCCGGCGACTGGCGGCGGGTGGGTCATGAGAAGCTGCTGAAGTTTGGTCAGTTCTCTAAGACGCATGCCCGCGCACTGCTACACCGACAGCAGCAGCAGCAGATGCGGGTTGAAGAGAACATTGTCATTGTCAGGCGCGAGCGCCTCAAATCCTTTGACTCGCATAGGCTAGAGCTTTCACCAATCCCGTGTCAACCTCGGCTCTCGCCGGGGTATGCGAGCCAAACCGGGTGCAGAATGCCAGTGATTTCCGGATTTCAAAAAACTGATGCGCAGCGAGGCCTGCATTTGACGGGCGGGGCCGGTAAAATTTGGGGGATGCGAGGGTGGGATTAGCGGGGCTGCCCAATCCTTGCAAGCCGATGGCCGGTAGTGGAGCAGGCGGATTACCCCCTCGCTTCGGGTAGGGATTGCCCATCGGATCGACGAAGCCAACTATTGCGCGTGAAGCTGCAAAATCTCGGGCAAGGGGAATTTCGAAATGTCGACTGTGACTTGCGAGGCCAACTGGGAGATAAGTCGAAACATATCGCGGTTCCAGGTGGCATTGGCCGGATCTTCGGCTGATGTCAGATCGGCGATCGCAAATTCCTGCCCGTGGTAATTGACCTTCACAAGCGACTCGTTTGGTTCGTGATCCTGATCCCAGGTGAGACGCATAAGCGGGATCTGCTCAATCGTTGGTACGGCGCTCTTGAAATCGGGGCGCTGGGCCTCTTGCATCGTTGCGGGGATGTGCGGGTCCAACGGGACGGTGGGATCGGTCGAAGCCAGAAGATCGTAGGCAGCCTGCTCCTGAGCTGCGGCCGCCATCATGCCCATCATGGAACGCATGACAAGATGCGAGCTCGTTTCAGACGCCGGGCAAGGGCCATCTTGAGGGCCTTGCTGATTTGTGGTTCCCTCGATCGAGAACCCGCTTGCCAGAATCTTCAACGTGGTCGCCAAGGCGGGCCCGGCAGCAAGATTGGGCAGATCGCTCTGAATGACGCCGGCAATCTTCGCCTCATCGGGTACGAATACCTTGCTCCCTGCCTTCGTTTCGACCACCGGATTCAAATAGAAACTGGGCTGAAAAACCACCTGGCCCAGATTCCAGTTTCCTTTGGCATCCTTCTCCCAAACCGTGCTTTTCGCAGCGGCGTCGTTTATATCTTTCACCTGCGGTGCATTTTTATTGTCGGCGCCCGGGTCGAGGCTGGAATTCTTGTCGAAAGGTACGAAGCTGCTGCTTCCTCCAAGCAAAAGTAGGCCGTGTTTTTGCAACGAATAAACGATTGCGCTGACTCTGAGGAAGGTTACGTAATTCGTAAGCGCTTCCTGCTCCTTTGCATAACTTTTGTCGGGCGTGCCGTCGGGCAGCAGGTAGACGGGAGGGGGCGAATTGTGGATGACCTGCACTTCACATCCATGGCCGGTGGACCGAGTCAGCTCAATGCGATCGACCATCAGGCGAAAGAGCTGATCGACGCGCCAACCCTGCTGGTAAAGAATGTAAAGTGTCTCCGCTGGGATCGGCTTCATCAAAAGCTCGGCGTTGGTCTCATCATTAACAGGGATGAACTGAAAGACCGGGTCGTTTTCGTACAGGAATCCGGGCGTGCCTCCGCCGGAGGGAATTGCCCCTCCCGGGACGGTGCCTTGCGGCGTGTAGGCTCCGTTGCCTGTCAGCGTCGCCTGCATGCGATAACTGCTCGTGATTTGGCCAAGCTTGAAGAAATAGGTAGGATCGCGGTTTTGCAAACGCGCAAGATTCAGCAGCATTTCGCGATTGGAAGTCTCGGCATATGCATTCTCATAGTTATGAAAATCAGCTCTCACGCGCTGCGGTCCACAGCCGCAAAGTCCCGCCGTTGTCAGGACGACAAGAGCCGACAGCAAACCGGTTTTCCATCCGCAGATCTTCTCAGGATGGTACGGGGTATTGCGCGTTTCACGCGGGTCCATAAGGTCTTTCATTGGGCACCTGGAAGTGGAGAAGGCTGCGGTGAAGCGTGCCGACATGGTATTGCAACCTCAGGCGCGGATGCAAGAGATTTTGAAAGGGATCGATCGCAGCGTCTCAGGGCTTTGCCTCTCAGGGTCGGCCTTCAACATGGCGACATGTCGTGCTGCAGGTAATCTCTTTTGGCCGGCGGCAGTCGCTCGCTTGACTCTTGGCCACGGGGCCGGTAGCCGCACTGACTAATCGTGAGGACCGGGGCACCCGGAGAGAGCTTTTCGAAAGGCTGCGCCAAGTCTGCTGGTTCGCCTTGGATCGTATTGATTCCTAGCCACTTGCGCGGCGCACCGAGAGCCAATAGACTCATCCGGACGGAGTTTGCTTCGCCAGTGTGACACTCGGTTTTCGCAGGAATCGTGGAAGCTCGATGGCGATCCTCGCGCGATGCCGGATAACGAGGATCGACCCGGCCCTGACACTTGGCCGGATATACTTGACGGTCGCCCCGGATTTGCCAGGAGGCAGCATTGCGAGTGGGCTTGTTCACGCGTGAATATCCGCCTCAGGTCTATGGCGGCGCCGGCGTCCATGTCGATTACCTGAGCCGGGAGCTGGCAAAGCTCGTCGATGTCGAAGTGCACTGCTGGGGTCCGCAGCACTCCGACAAGGGCCGGCTCCATGTGCGCGGAGCCGAACCGTGGGCCGAGATTACCGACGGAACCGAGGGCAAGTTCAAAGGCGCGCTTGAAGCTCTCAGCCTCAACCTGACGCAGATCAAAGCGCTCCAAGGTATCGATATTGTTCACACCCACACCTGGTATGTCTCGATGGCGGGTTTCCTCGCCAAGAAGCTTTACGGAATGCCTTTCGTGCTGACCACTCACTCGCTTGAACCGTTGCGAGCATGGAAAGCGGAGCAGCTTGGCAGCGGATACGCCATGAGTTCGTGGATGGAGCGCACGGCCATTCTGGATGCGGACGCGGTCATCGCGGTGTCTGCCGGCACGAAGGCCGACATTCTGAGGGCATATCCCGATGTTCTGCCGGATCGCATCCACGTCATCTACAACGGCATCGATCTGGCGGAATATCAGAAGACTGCGGAGACCACGGCACTTCTCGAGTACGGCGTCGACCCTGCGATTCCGTATGTCCTTTTTGTTGGCCGCATCACGCGCCAGAAAGGCGTAACGCACCTGGTGGACGCGATCCGGTATCTGCCTGAGGAGACGCAGGTGGTGCTTTGCGCCGGGGCTCCGGACACGCCGGAGATCGCAGACGAATTGCGCAAAAAAGTTGAGGAAGCGCGTCGTAACCACCCGCGCATTGTCTGGATTGAGAAGATGGTTACGAAGCAAGAGACGATTCAGCTCTACAGCAACGCGCGCGTGTTCTGCTGCCCGTCGGTCTATGAGCCGTTCGGAATCATCAATCTAGAGGCAATGGCCTGCCGCGCACCTGTTGTGGCCAGTGCGACCGGAGGCATCAAAGAGGTTGTGGTCGATGGGGAAACGGGCTATCTCGTGCCCTTCGATCAGGACCCAGTCACAAGTTTTCCGCGCGATCCTGAGAGATTTGCACGAGACCTTGCTTCACGCTTGAACGAGCTGCTGCAGGACGTCGAGAAGTGCAAGCGTTTTGGCGACGCCGGACGACGGCGCGTCGAGGAGATATTCAGTTGGACGGCGATCGCGCATCAGACGATCGGCCTTTACGAACAGTTGATTACGCAGGCTAAGACAGGCGCAAAGCCATAGCATTTGAATGTCACTACAAGGCGCAACGATGAAGGCTGGCGAGGTGGAAGGGCGCAGGCGAGTCGTGATTGAAGGAGTCTCTCCTGCAGTCGATGGAGGGCGCTTTCCTGCAAAGCGTACGATTGGCGATCAAGTTCGCGTTGAGGTGGACATCATTACCGATGGCCATGACGCGATTGCTGCCTCGCTGCTCGTGCGCCGCGAGAAATCAGAGAATTGGACCGAGATTCCGATGCAGGCCCTGGTCAATGATCGCTGGTTCGCGTCGTTTCGCGTGGCAGAGTTGGGGCGTTATGAATTCAAAGTGCAAGGCTGGGTGGATCACTTCGAGACCTGGCATCGTGATTTGTTGAAGCGCATCGGCGCGGAGAGCGACGGGGCTGTCGATTATATGATTGGCGCCGACCTGGTTGCGGCTGCCGCAGGACGAGCGACCGGGGCTGATGCGGCGTGGCTTCGCAAGCGAGCGACGATTTTGCGCGGCGACAAAACGGTGGAGGAGCTTCGCACCCACGCGACGGATCCCAAGCTGCACGAATTGATGCTGCGTTATCCCGATAGGCGATTTGCGTCAGAGTCTGAGCGAGAATTCAAGATTGTTGTCGACCCGGTGCGTGCGGGATTCAGCTCTTGGTACGAATTCTTTCCGCGTTCCACGGCAGAAGAAGCCGGCAAGCACGGAACCTTTGCAGATTGCGAGAAGCGTCTCGCTTATGTCAAAGAGATGGGCTTCAACGTGGTCTATTTTCCGCCCATTCATCCCATCGGACTCACTTTCCGCAAAGGCCGTAACAATTCCACGGAGGCTCTGCCGGACGATTGCGGCAGCCCGTGGGCAATTGGATCGGCCGAAGGCGGTCACAAGTCGATTCTCGGCGAACTCGGAACTGCCGATGACTTCAAGCGATTTGTCGCGAAGGCACGGAAGCTCGACATCTCAGTTGCGTTGGACATCGCATTTCAGGTCTCACCCGATCATCCTTACGTACGCGATCATGAATCGTGGTTTCGCAAGCGACCCGACGGCACAATTCAATACGCAGAAAATCCTCCTAAGAAATATCAGGACATCTATCCATTCGATTTCGAGAGCGAAGATTGGCGCGCAATGTGGGAAGAGCTAAAGAGCGTCTTTCTTTATTGGATTGGAATGGGCGTTACGATCTTCCGGGTCGACAATCCACACACCAAGGCGTTTCCCTTCTGGGAGTGGCTGATCAGCGAAATCAAGAGCGACCATCCTGAAGTCTTTTTTCTTTCGGAGGCGTTCACGCGGCCCAAGGTGATGTACCGGCTCGCGAAGATTGGCTTCGGCCAGTCGTACACCTACTTCCCGTGGAGGAATGGGAAGCGCGAAATCACAGAATATTTGACTGAGCTCACGCAAACGCCGGTGCGGGAGTTTTTCAGGCCGAACCAGTGGACCAACACGCCCGATATTCTGACGGAGTTTCTACAGGTGGGTGGGCGTCCCGCGTTTGCGATCCGTTATCTGCTTGCGGCGACGCTTGGTGCGAATTACGGAATCTACGGTCCAGCGTTTGAGTTGCTTGAGAACGTGCCAATCCGCCGAGGCAGCGAGGAATATCTCAATTCGGAAAAGTATGAGATTCGGCATTGGGATCTTGACCGGCCGGATAGTCTTCGGCCTTTGATTACGCGTGTGAACGAGATACGCAATACTAATGCTGCGCTGCAAAACGACTGGTCCCTCCGATTTCACTTCATCGACAACGAGCAGTTGCTCTGCTATAGCAAGGAGTCTCCGGATCGCACTAACCTGATCATCACCGTGGTGAACCTCGATCCGCGGTATGCGCAGAGTGGATTTGTGAACCTGCCTTTGGAAGAGTTGGGCATTCCCATTGACGCCGCTTACGAGGCTGAAGATCTGCTGAGCGGCGAGCGCTATCTTTGGAACGGGTCTCGCAATTACGTCGAATTGAATCCCGTTCTGAGGCCGGGACACGTTTTGAGGATTCAGCGCAAATTGAAAGCCGAGACGGACTTCGAATACTTCCTCTGATTTGATTTTTGTTTGCCCTGGTGCTGAAAAGCGAATACATCGGATGAGCGCGCGTTGGGCTGCACTAAGTATCCCTGCGACACGAGCGATCGGAGTGCCCGGCCATCAAGAGCTTTCGGGGGCCATGGTAACGATCGAGGTCACGATCATTGTTGCGTAGCCAGATAGTGCGCATCCAACCGGTTTGGAGATCTAAAAAGCGTGAAGAAGCTGGCAAGTGCGTTCGATCCATTGTGGTACAAAGATGCGATCATCTACGAGCTTCACGTTCGCGCGTTCGCGGATTCTAATGGGGATGGGATTGGCGACTTTCCGGGGCTGCTGTCGCGCCTCGATTATCTGCAGGATCTCGGCGTCACATGCATCTGGCTTTTACCCTTCTTTCCATCGCCTTTGCGCGATGACGGATATGACATCTCAAATTATGTTGACGTAAATCCGTCTTATGGAACCCTGGACGACTTCAAAGCATTTCTGGAAGCGGCGCATCAGCGCGGTATCCAAGTGATGATAGAGCTTGTCGTCAATCACACGAGCGATCAGCATCCCTGGTTCAAGGCGGCTCGCCTTGCACCGCCCGATTCGCCTCAGCGCAATATGTACGTGTGGTCGCAGACGGACCAGGTCTATAAGGACGCGCGGATCATCTTCACTGACACGGAGAAGTCGAACTGGACCTGGGATGAGACTGCCAAGGCATATTATTGGCATCGCTTTTTTTCGCACCAGCCCGACCTTAACTTCGACAATCCCCTGGTGCTTGAAGAAGTCCTGAAGGCGATGCGATTTTGGCTCGACATGGGAGTCGATGGATTGCGAATGGACGCGATTCCTTATCTTTGCGAACGCGATGGCACGTCGTGCGAGAACCTGCCCGAGACCCACGCCATCATCAAGGCCATTCGCGCGGCGATCGATGCCGAATACGCGAATCGCCTGATTCTTGCCGAGGCGAATCAGTGGCCTGCAGATGTGCGCCCGTATCTCGGCGACGGCGACGAGTGCCACATGGCTTTCCACTTTCCCCTGATGCCGCGGATTTACATGGCGCTGCGCCAGGAGGACCGGCTTCCGATTACCGACATCATGGCGCAGACACCGCCGATTCCCGACAGCTGCCAATGGGGTCTTTTTCTGCGCAATCACGATGAACTTACGCTGGAGATGGTCACCGATGACGAGCGCGATTACATGTACTTCGCGTATTCTGCCGATCCACGGATGCGCGTCAACGTTGGGATTCGACGCAGGCTCGCGCCGCTGGTCGACAACAACCGGCGTCGCATCGAATTGTTGAACTCACTTTTGCTGAGCTTTCCCGGGACGCCGATACTCTACTACGGCGACGAAATCGGCATGGGCGACAACATTTATCTCGGCGATCGCAATGGAGTCCGCACGCCGATGCAATGGACATCGGATCGCAACGCCGGCTTCTCTCGATGCGATCCGGCTCGGCTGTATCTTCCAGTCATTATGGATCCGATCTACGGATACCAGGTGGTTAATGTAGAGGCCCAGCTGAGCGATCAATCGAGCCTGCTTCATTGGACGCGCAACATGATCGCGCTGCGCAAACTTTTTCAGGTGTTCGGCCGTGGGACGCTCACTTTTCTAAATCCTGCGAATCGAAAGGTGCTCGCCTATCTTCGCGATATCGAGCGACCAGACGGTTCCCACGAGACCGTGTTGTGTGTGGCAAATCTTAGCCGATTTGCGCAGCCTGTTGCCCTCGATTTAGCCGGGTATGCGGGTATGGAGCCGGTTGAAATTTTGGGGTATGTTTCATTTCCGCCGATTACGGACTCTTTGTACGCTCTTACTCTCGCTCCCTATTCCTTTCTTTGGCTTGAGCTTCAACCCGCGAGGGCCAAGCCTGAAGAAGTGCCTGAGATTCAGGCTGAAGTCGTGGAAGATATGGCCGCAGATGAGGCCCTTGCGCTTGAACTTCTCGATAAGGGATGGGCTGGCTGGTTCGCGGGCCATGGTGCAGCGTTTCTCGAGACCGCGCTGCCCGCGTGGCTGACAAGGCAACGCTGGTTTGGCGCGAAGGCACGCGAAATTCAAGCGGTCCGTCTCATGGAATGGGTCGAAATCCAGAATGCTGAGGCTCTGAACGCGAAGGAGATTTCCGGCGCCGAAACGCCGGCGGAAGGCAACATTCCCCCGATTCTGCTGTTTATCGAAGTTACTTACGCGCAGGGGCCGAGTGACGTCTACCAACTCCCGTTAGCGCTCAGTGTGGACAAAGATGCCGAGGAAATAGCAGCCAATCATCCAGAGCAAGTTATCGCCGCACTCTCATCCCCCGCAGGATCCGCAATCCTTCATGACGCATTGATTCGAGAAGACGCGCGTCAAGCTCTTCTGCACCTTATCGAAAGAAACGCGACGCTTTCCTTGTCAGCCCCTCGCGAAGCCGCTTCGCACGACGGCGCGGATGATTCGCTGCGCAACCGGGAAAATGCTTCGGGGGAGTCGGCTGCATCGGATGACGCACAACTGCACCTGCGTGGAGATGCTGCATCAAGCGGTAAGGCAGTGCCGACAGAAACCGCCTCGCAATCGGACGCGACGCCACACCCCTTATCAACCGGTGCAACTGTCGCTCCTCTGCCCATTGATGCGCAACCAGGAGAGGCAGCGCCGCCTCCGCGTTCCTCCGGGCCTTCGCTCTCGTCGAGCGCACAGCGCCTCCAACCGCGTGAGTCTCCCTCTGCCGGAGACCCGGCGCCGCAACTGGGCCACCTGGATGCTCAAGCCTCTGCCGCGTTTGCAAGTGATATCTCTGCGCGCAGTTTGCCCGCTCGCCTGGGGTCGGCGGAGCAATCGAATACATCCATCCTCTACGGAAACAAGCTGATCCTGAAGCTCTTCCGCCGTCTGCAGCCTGGAGAGAATCCGGACGTTGAGATTGGACGTTTTCTAACGGAAGTTGCTCACTTCGTTCCTGTCGCACCGTACATGGGCGAGATCTCCATAACACCGGCCCTCGGCGTGAGAACGACAATCGCGATGCTCCAAGGTTTGGTGGCGAACGAGGGAGACGGCTGGTCCTGGTTCCTTGAGCAGTTATCCGTTTTCTTCGCCAAAGTCAGTGCCCTTCCCCCCCCCGGGCAACCACCTGCGCCCCGCTACGACGAAGAGCTTGGAACTCCGTTTGAAATCGGAGAATGCGCCGAAACGACAATGAAAGCCGCCGCACTGCTCGGACGCCGGACCGCCGAGATGCATCTCGGTCTCAGCACACCCACGGAGGACTTGGCGTTCACAGCCGAGCCGTTGACTGGCGACGATCTCCGCCTGCAAACGCAACGCATTGAGGCGCAGTTCAACTCGGTACTGGAGATTTTGAAGGCCAGGTTTGCTTCGTACGACGAGACCATTGCGGATCTGATTGCCCAGTTATTCTCGCAACGAGGCCATCTGATTTCCCGCTCACGTGCTCTAGCCGAAGTGCCGGGGGCTGGAGAGCGCATCCGCATTCATGGCGACTATCATTTGGGGCAGACTCTGCGGACGAAGGGCTCCTCGAGTGACTTGGGCGAAAACTCAGGAGATTTCGTGATTCTTGATTTCGAAGGAGAGCCGGCACGAGCGCTGGCCGAACGCCGGCAGAAGCAATCGCCGCTTAAGGATGTTGCCGGAATGATGCGTTCATTCTCCTATGCGGCCTACACGGGACTCGAACAGTATTCCGCCGCAGACTCTAAAGCTGCATCGGCTGATCACGATTCGCTCAAGGCCTGGGCTGTCTGCTGGGAAAATGCCGCATCGGCGGAATTCCTAAAGAGCTATAGGAGAACGATAGCCGGAAGGCCGGAACTGCTGCCTCCACCGCCACAGTCTCAAGCCCTGCTTGAGGCGCATCTGCTTGAAAAGGCGCTTTACGAGTTGCAATATGAGCTGAATAATCGCCCGGCATGGCTTCGCATCCCTCTGGCGGGCATCCTAACTCTGTAGATCCGCTTATTTGGACGAGAACGCGACGATGGCAACGACAAACCCGATGGCCGACACCAGTTCCGCCCCAGCGCGGTCCGCGGGCAGCCTCCTTGTCCTGCTTCCTGACCTGCAGCAACCTCAATTTGAGGCGCTGCTCGCAAACCTTGCCGTTTCGGTTCCGGCTGATGAAGTGCTCATCGCAGCACCTGAAGGAGTACAGCATGACCTGTACCCGGCCTTTCGATTTGTCGCGGCGCCACCCACAAAATCGGCGTGGACACTGACTGCTGCGGATTTCGCAAACGCGCATCAGATTGCTGCGAATAACAACTTGCGCGCCATTCTCATGCTTGGGCGAGAGTGCGACTCGCTAAATTCGTCAAGCCTGCGCGATCTTGCAAATTCAGTTCTGAGCGCTCCAATCGATCTTGCCGTCCCCCGTTACGATCTGCCCCCGCGCGCAGGGCTTGTCAATTCGTCTGTCCTTTATCCTCTAAGCCGCGCTCTATTTGCCACCAGAGTTCGCTTCCCTCTTGCGATCGATCTCGGACTTTCTCTAAGGATGGCAGAGCGGCTTGCCGGGGTCGCGCACCGATTTGTCGCCCTCAACCAGGGAGAAGCGCCCCTTTGGCCCGTGAGCGAGGCAACGGTCGCCGGTATGACGATAGAGGAAGTCGACGTGGCCGAGCGTAAGTTTCCACAGCCAGCTGAGCCGGATTTGAGCACGATCCTCCCCTTCGTGACTGGATCGCTCTTCTCTGACATCGATTCCAAGGCTGCGTTCTGGCAGCGAGCCCGAGTAACCCCGCCTTCGCACAATCGCTTGCTCGCAGGTCCATCATCGCCGAGTGATGTGGCTGCGGAAGTAGCCTCAATGATTCAAAGCTTTCGACTCGCCTACTCAAACCTATTGGATATCTGGGGACTGATTTTGCCGCCTAACTCCCTATTGGGGCTCAAGCGGCTATCTCAGCTCGATGGAGCTGCATTCAGAATGCCCGATCACCTTTGGGCGCGCATCGTATTTGATTTCCTGGTCGCTTACCGGCTCCGCTCGATGAACCGGGGGCATTTGCTCGGAGCGCTGATTCCGCTTTATCTCGCCTGGGTCGCAAGCCACATGAACATCATCGCCTCGGGGGCCAATCCGGAACGTCACGTTGAAGCGGTGGCGGCAGCCTTTGAAGCGGATAAAGCCTATCTGGTGGCGCGATGGCGGTGGCCGGACCGATTCAACCCGTGACCCGTGGCAATGGACAATCGAGATTGTCTAGTTACCAGGAAAGCAGGCTGGTCATCTGAAGGAGTGAATTTGATGTTCAACTACATCGCAGCAGTGATTCAGGCGTCCCCGACAGGAACGTCGCAAACGGCCTACACGGATAACGCCACGATTTGGCGCCACATGTCCGATGCGCTGCATCTCTCTTTGTACCGTGTGCTCTCGTTGCTGATTGCCGTATTGCCGGGCATTCTCGCTTTCTTTGTCGCGCTCGCGGTCTTTACCCTGATCGGAATGGCGATCTCTGCAGTCCTGCGGTGGCTGCTGGCGCTGATCAAATTTGACGATCGCCTCGCCGGCTATCGCGCCAGCGGCGAATGGAGCCCGGCAACCTCGCCCAGTGCGATCGTTGCGCGGGGATCCTTCTGGGGCTGCGTGCTGCTTGGGCTGATCATTGGGGTTTCCGCGTTCGATGCATCGTATGCTTCTGCTGCTACATTGCCGATCTCGCTCTTGCCCTACCTTACGCACGCGGTTGGAGCAGTGTTTCTCTTGATCGCTGGTACCTTGATCGCGCGATTCCTGGCCCGGTCGGTATTGATCGGAGCGGTGAATGCTCAATTGCACTATGCACGCTTTCTTTCGTTGGGCGTGAAATGGCTAGTGCTTGTATTAACGTTGGCGATGGTCCTCGATCATCTGGAAGTGGGAGGAATTGTAGTCGAACTCGCTTTCGGAATTCTCTTTGGAGGAATCGTTCTCACTCTTTCGCTCGCCGTGGGGCTAGGATCGCGCGATCTCGTAAGCCGATCGCTGGAGAGCCGGGTCGGGCGTTCCGGTGAACGCACTCACGATGGTCCGGCGCCGGGAAAGGAAGGGCCGGATGAAACAATCCATCACTTCTAGGTCAGGTCAACCTTGAGCAAATTGGGCTGACGCCTGCAAGCAGTCGGACTTGCTGCACGGAGGTAGCCGTCGCCGTAAGCCACCTGCGTGAACGGCTCACATTCTTCCCGGTGGACGACTTGGATACCGGCGAGCCATGCTAACCGGCAGCGATGCAACAGAAAGGCGCCGCTCGAAAGCGGCGCCTTTTCCGTCTGTGGGGCGTTGAGGCTCTATTGCACGGTCACGTTGACCACAAACGGCAGCGACACCTGGTTCTGGCTGCCGTAAATGGTCTGTGTGGAGCCGTTGCCCGAGCTGATTTGTTGCGTACCGACCTGTTGGGCCGTAACCGTAACCGGGTATGTGCCCTTCGGCGTGGTCAATACTGCAGACGTGCTCAGGTTTGTGGTGGAGCAAGCAGTGATGCTGACTGCCAACGCGGTGCCCACGACCATCAGGAAGACCATCATCAGCAGACGGCCTTTCTCGAAAGCCCTGCGCCGTATGAAGAGTCCGATCATACCAAGACCAAATATCCCCGCGAAGGTAATGGACGCGGTCCGGGCGACTTGGCTCGTGGTAGTGCCTACAGCTACGTTGGTGACGATGGTCATCGTCGCCTGACCTGGTGTGCATTGCATCGTGCCCGCAGCTACCGCACTTGCCACAGTTGCTGTACTGCCGGCAGGGCACGGGATATCAACTGCGGTTGGTATAGCTGCGTCTGGATTCGGGTAGCTGAATGTGCAGGCCGAATGAGGCGGCAGGTTATCGCACGACAACGTGACTGGGAAATTGTAGTCGTTTAACAGCCCGCCTCTCCCGGCAATTCCATATCCAAGGATCGAATTGAGGGTCAGATTCAGGCTTGCGGACGATCCAGCTGAGACAGTCAACGTCGGCGAGGTAGTGAGCGACGACGGCGAAGAGGTCGTAATTTGGACAACGGGGCTGCGAACAGTCTGGAACAAGGTGGACTGCGACCCCGTAATTCCGATGAAATTGGCATCTCCGCTATACACCGGTGTGATGTAGTGCGTGTAGATGATCGGCGTGTAAGGCGTGTTCGGGGGCACGTTATACAAGCATGCCGTTGTGAAGGAGGCCTCCGCACCCGTCGACGCGCCGGAGTTTTGTATCTGTTGGACTGCGTCTCCGGGCGATTGAGGGCATGCTGTGCCTTTGTAGTTCGCCAGTGCGCAGGTTGCAGCACCGATACCGTTGGCAGAGGTTCCCGGTGGGCAGACGGATGAGTCATCCATGAAAGTCAGGGTCCCCGTAGGAACACCAGCCGCGGTATTCACCTTGATCTGGAAGCTGTACTGCCAAGGAAGCGCCGACCCGTCATATGGGATGGAGCCACTGTTCGACAGCGAGAACGGAAGGTTGATGTCGGACGGGTCTGGAACTACCGGCAACTGAAGGCCAGCGATTGCGGATTTGGAAACCGTTACGTTAGTGGTTGCGGTCGATCTGCCGAAGACCCTGTCGCCGACGTATTGAACCGAAATAGAATCGCTGCCGGCCAAGACTGGGGACAAGTTAAACGTCGCAGTGCCGGTATTATCCAAAGGCTCCGACACGGTGCTTGTGATGGGCGTAATCGTTGGAGCCCCTCCACTCGACTGAGAAGTGGTTACCTTCCAAGATGGATAACTTATGGTTACCGTGCCGGTTGGTATTCCTGAGCCACTGGAGGCAGCCACTACCACCTTGACCGGGGTGTTGATTACTTCTGGAGAGCCCGAGGCGGTGATCGTAGTTGCTGAGCTGGCCAAGGGCGCGCCAACCCCAGAGACGTTGATCAATGGAGCATTCACCGAATTGCTTGTGAGGCCGATCTGACCGGTAAGCGTACCCTGTTCGCCGGGTCCGGGATTCAGCGTTATTACGACATCACAGGTGGCGCCGGGAGCGATTGGACTATTCGCCAGGCAGGTTCCGTCGGCAGCCGAGTAGTCCAGAGGATTGGAACTGGTGTATGCCGTAGCGGTCAATGGAGCATTGCCGGTATTGGTATAGACGCTGCTGAGTGAGGCCGTCTGCGTATCGCTAGTGAACGGGGCAAACGTCAGAGCCCCGTTGATGCTGACAACGTGCACGTTCTCCGCGGTGCCATCCGACAGATAAACATTTCCTGGTTTGTCGATGGTTACGCTCGTTGGATTTGCGACGCTAACGGCGATTGGCATCTCACTGCCTGTAACGAGAGAACCGCCCACCGATGGAATGCGCAGAGTTCCAGTGGAAGACGAGACGTAGATTGCACCTGAGGGATCGATTGCCAGACCCGTGGCCCCACTTAAATTGTTCAACAAGGTTGTAGGGGAACCTGAGCCGGCCGTCAGTTCGAACAGATTGGCGCCATCGATCACGTAAAGGTTGTTATTTGAGTCGACAGCCACATCGGATGGAGAAGTGAATCCGCTGGTCAGAAAAACTTCCGATTGACTCAGGATTCCTGGGCCGGTTCCACCCAGATAGCCGAGTCTCACGACGCGCTGGTTGGTCGGGTCGGCCACATAGATCGAACCTGGTCCATCCACTGCGAGCCTCAGGTTCGCACCCAATCCGCTCGCAAGCGTCACTTGGCCGGCCGCATTCAGCCCGTTCGGTCCGAATGGGACCTCATAGACGCTGCCGCTATCGGCGATGAAGACGTCGCCGGCACCGTCGACAGCCACTCCCGTGGGAGCTGTCAGGCCTGTACCAATGGAAACCGGCGTACCTGATGTGCCGGAGCCCGCGGCGAACATTAACACTCCCTTGAAGCCTGCATCGGCTACGTAGACATTGCCCACTGCGTCGGTTGCAATTTGGCTCGGTGTCTGTAGATTACCGCCTATGTTGGACTCCAGGGATGGAGTCGCCTGCAAATTCGCCCCGAGGCCGATACCATGCAGGGTGATCGACGACAGGACATTGTTCTTCGAGTCCAGCAACAACAACTGAGCCGAGATGCTGCCCACGGATGTGGGCGTCATCGTGATGTTTTCAAGGCAGGAGTTGGGGTTGGGATTGGTATTGGCGTCAACCCCGGCGTAGGGATTTCCGAAAACGCAGGTTCCTCCAGTGACGGCGAAGTCTGGAGTCGATACACCATCTTCGACAATCGCTATGCTCCCCGGAACGACCGGTGTGACGCTGCTGTCTGGATTAACTGTACCGTAAAACATGTAGTTCACTGACACTGGGCTCGCCGTTGCTGTCCCCAATGCAGAAGATCCAAACTCCGCAGAACTGAAATCGACCGCCGCGACGTCCGCTTGACCATTGGACTGCTTGACGGTGGTGGGAACATAGATAATGTGACGCGTAGTATCGACCGCAACCGCGCCTTGTGCTGTTAGCGGCGTGAGCTGGATGGCCCCGGCCGTGTTTGGAGTTCCGGAAGGATTGGGAATCAAATAGATGCCAGCCTTGCCGTCAGACGCATAGAGGTTTCCCGTAGCGTCGGCGGCTACACCTGTCGCGTTTGTTATCGCGGGTGGAGCTACGTTGGTAAGATCTGCATCGCTTGCAACCGCGGTTCCTCCGACTGCAGCTTGGTATTGCGCATTGGTTAGTTCGAGGACACCGGCACAGTTGGGGCAGGGCGGACTCAATCCTGCAACCTGATCTGATTCTTCGGTGTAGTAGGAGTTCATTTCCGGGTCAACCGCAATCGAAGTGGCGCGTGCCTGCATCGCCAAAATCGTTTCGACGGGGGCCGCGGGCGCGGTGCCATTTACCGTCAGTTGGAAATCCCAGTTTCCACCAAACTGGTTGGCAACCCATACGTTGTTATTCTTGTCTACTGCGAGTCCCCAGGGCTGGAATCCCCAGTTCCACGTCACAAATCCATATTGGGCGAAGTCATATGGCGCGGAGCAACCCGACGTCGTTACCACGTTGCCGCCAACCGTCTGGCCAAATTGAGAATTAATGACCGAGGTCCAGGTTTTTGCGACTGGATCGTAAGGGAATTGAAGCAGGCAGTTGCTCCAGTTGCCCTCAAGGTACAGCGTATTGTTGGAATCGATGGCGATACCGGGATTGTTTCCCCCGCCGACGCCACCGGGTGGAATGATCGTGACCATGGGTCCACCACCTGCCGGAAATTCATAAAGTGCACCCTTCCCGTAGTCCACGACCAGCCAGTCGCCCTGCGTGTCGAGGGCCGTCTGGTAAATCGTGCCCCAGCCGGTGGGATGAGTCAGGCCGGAGGTAACGCTGGGAACCACGAGCGGCGCTTGCCCCGCAGCCCCTGTGCACAAACAGGCGCCCGACAACAACAAAGTGAACACAACTCCGGCAAACCGGCGCAGAGCGGTGAACGACGTGGTGGCCATACCATTCCTCCTAAGAAACTCGTATCGAACCTCCGCGGCTGGCTCTTCTCCACCCGCGGGTCGAGGCTCCCTTTTTCTTTCGCTTTCCGGGAGCTGCCTCCAACTCCCGGAAAGACCAATTTCCATGCTGTCCACGTTCAGCTGCACTAGTTGACCGTCAGCGGCAACGTGAACGTCGGCGTCGTCAGCGAGTTCTGCTGAAGCGTCGTTGGGTTGTATGTGATGATCTGCACGTTATAGGTTCCAGGAGGTGTGTTGACTACTGGCGCCTTCGGGGGATTTGAGTACCCGGCATTCGTGCATGATGTCATACCCATGAATGCGCAGGAGAGCATCGCGGCGAAGCAGATCAATGTGAGGTAGCGGTTGACTCTCTTGCGGCCGGCAATCAAGCCGAGCAGGCCCAATCCGAAGAGACCGGCCAGAGACCAGGGCCCTGCCCGTGAAATGGACGAGCTTGCGCCGCCGTTCACCGGCACATTAGTGCTGATGGTTACCACGATCGAGGAGGGCGTGGGGCCGTTTGTCCCGACGTCTACAATACCCTGGCCAGAATTTATATAGGCAAAGGTGCACTCAGTGTACTGAGGCAGAGTAGCGGCGACACACTTCATACTGACCGGGTTGCTTGTACTGCTGAACCCGACCAGAGGCGCCAAAGTGAGCGTGTCAGTAACAGCGGTCCCAGCCTTGGTGGACAATGTCGCCGGAGTCGCCGTCACTTGAATACTGGGCACAATGACGTAGAAAGTTGGCAACACGATCTTCTGAGTCGCGAAGTTCTGGTCCCCGCTGTACACGGCGGTGAGGTTGTACGTTCCGGTAGACAGGTTTGACGTCGAGAAGTTGACGACGCCGTTTCCGTTTGGCGCGATCGCTCCGTTGACTCCCTGTGTCGGGTCAGCGGGCATTCCATTGGGCAGTTCAAAAGTCACAGTCCCCGACGGCGTTCCAAGAGTTGAGCTCACTGTAGTCGTGATCCAAATGTTCTGGCCGAGATTCACATACGTGTTTCCAGCCCAGGAAGTTATGTTGTCCGAGTTGGGCGTGCAGCTGCCGCTCGCCGGCGGCAAAGGTGTTCCGGTCCAGGACAGGCAGTTCGCATTTCCAGGCTGGCCAACTACAAAGGCTGCCGGTGCCGGCTGGATGGTGAACGTAGTCTTGTAGGAACTTCCTGCAAAACACAGCGAACCACTTGGCGAGCAAGTATTTTGAGTTGACCCTGCTGTGCCGTCGCCAGCATATAGAGCGTTGACGCTATACGTGCCTCCAGACAGGTTCTTGTAGGTGAACATTGCGGTGCCCGTATTGTCTAGCGTCACAGTTTGCTGCGGAAGGCTCCCACTCTTCGAACTCACCGAAAGGCGGACAGAGCCGGTTGGAGTGCCGCCACTCGAAGTCACCGAGACAGTGATTGTCTCCGCACCTGGATATGTGCCACCGCCGGCTGAAGTGGGCGTGATCGTAACTGCGGTTTGGCTCGCAGGGCGCAGATCTGGCTGCGCATTAACGGTTAGGGCAATGTTGACGCCCGCAACAGCGTTCGCGGCGTTACTTAGAATCGGTATGCTTCCGCTGATCTGTCCTGCAGCAGTGGCGGTCACAAACAGCCCGAGATAGCAGGAACCTCCAGCCGGGGTGCTCACCGAAGGATCGCAAGCTGGCGAATTGTTCGTAGCATCCGCCACAGTGAACTCGGGATCGGTTGCTACATCGCCTGAAAATGTTGCGGGCGTTAATGGGGCGTTGCCAAGATTGAATAACTGCACATCGGCTTCGAAGGGAACGTTGGGATTGACCTCTCCATAGTCGTTGAAGTTAACCGTGCCGCTCGTCGTGACCTGTGTGACGCCAGCGGTCGAAGCGGAACCATAGGTCACATAGGCGTTCTCAGAGCTATCCAGAGCGATGCTGATCGGAGGCTCAGAATTGTTTGTACCAAAGCCACTGGCCACCGTGAGAATTCCGTTAAGGTTCAGACTGCCTGTTGAGGAGTCATACGGAATCCACAGAGCACCGCTGGCGTCGGTCACAAAGATGGAACCAGACGGGTCGACAGCCAAGCCGGTTACGGGAGCCTGAAGTCCCCCTGCGATGGCTTCGCTCGCAGCACCGAACGGCAGTGAGATTTCCCACAGATTCGATCCATCTGCCACCCATATGTTTCCGGAATTGTCTGCGGCGATGGCGGACGGCCCGGTGAAGTTTGTACCGGCGCCTAAGGTTTGCATCGGCCGGCCGGCAAGCATCAGCGAGGTCTGAGGATTGGAAATCTCGACTATCTGCTTCTTGTCGTGGTCCGCTACGAAAACATCACCCGCTGCGTCGACCGCGAGATTAAGGTGGGAGCCCAGCCCATTTGCAAGTGTCGTCTGCTGCGAGGTGGCGAGCTTCCCGCCAATGTAGGGAACCTCAATCACCTTGCCCGAATCGCCAATATAGATATCACCGGCGCCGTCAACCGCCACGCCTGTAGGCGCGGTGAGGTTGGCTCCGATTGCGACTCCGACCACAGGCGAGGTTGTACCGGCAGGAAACTTCTCGATTGCCTTCAAGGCGGAATCGGCCACGTACGAATTGCCCTGGGGATCGGCTGCCACCTGATTGGGAGTATTCAGGCCCTTGGCAATTGACTCTGTAACGGCCAGCCCTTGAGCCAAGATGGACGCCGCAGCACCCTGTCCGGTGCCGCTTACATAGACGTTGCTACCTTCAATCACGTTGTTGCTGGAGTCGAGCATCTGCAGCTCGCCTTCCACGGTTCCAGTCGTCTGCGTGTCCAGCTGCAGCCAGACCGTACACCAGCTGTATTGGGCGCCGTTCGTCTCAGTACCGCTCCAAGTTGGATACGTGGTGCCCGCAGTACAAGGTTGTATCGGCGGAGTCACCGAAGTATCAACATCCGGATTGGACCCGATGACAAAGTTGGTGCCAGCCGGCTGAACCAGGGAAATCGCGGACGGCGTGGTCGGCTGACTGAAACTATAGTAGATGCCCTGCGCTGTGCTCGTTGTACCCACGGGTGAGGCGCCGACATTGACCGCTCCCGGCTTCCAGAGCACGACGGTCGAAGAGGTGCACCCGGCCACATTAGTGCTGGAGCAGGGCCCAGCCACTGTACCGGGAGGCGCCCAATTTCCCGAACCACCTGTTGGAATCCAGAGGAAGCCTCTCGGGTCAATCAAAACCGAGAACCCTGAGCCTACGGGTGAAACCATGATCGTATCTGCCCAAACCAGTTTCGGAGCCGTTGGCGTGCCCTCATTGGGAATCATAAAGACGCCGTTGACTTCTCCGCCATAGGATGCGTTGTTTTCACTACTGAAGTACAGGTTACCCTGAGCATCGAAACTCAGCCCCTTGACGCCATTGAAACCCGCGCCCGCCGGATCGATGCGTTGCAGCGCTGCCTCGGCGGATCCTGTGCCGTCGCCCACGATCGTAGGGGTGCCTGCTGGAATTTCACGGATGCCGGTGATTCTCTTGCTTGGAGAATCATATGCATTCTCAATAAAGAAAACATTCCCAGCGTGGTCGACAACGACGGTAGTAACCGTGTCAAGCATGTTAGTAATCAAGGGCGTAATTGAAGTTACGGCTCCGGCCTCATTGACTACGAACTTATAAATTGAGTTAGTATCCGTGCTCCCGTCCGAAGACATATAGAAGGTAACGCCGTCATCCGCGGAATAGATATCCTGCGGAGATATCGGTGTCACAACACCATTGACGGTATTGGCGGGGACGTTCCAAACATCAGAAGTTGAAAAATTCCAACTGCCCGAGCTGGCATTGTAGGGCACGCGACAGAACTTAACGGAAGAACCATACCTGTCCGTGACGTACAGATTGTTCCACATATCGAAAGCAATGCCAGCATTCCAATAAGAGCCGACGGACTCCAGGTCGGAGCAGTCGGAGTTTCCTTTGGACGGGCCCGACACCACGAGCGTGGGTTCAGTTGCACCGGGAGCGAGCTGATAGATGTTGCTTACCGAGGAGTCCATGAAGAGGATATTGCCGTTCGGCGCCATCTTCATTGAGTAGATCTGGCTCCACGTGCCGGTGTTGCCGTGGTTGAAGGGAAGGACCGAGCTCGCTGTGACAGGAGGAGGGTTCCCTGGCGTAAACGTAATCGGCAACTGGGCCGTGGCCGCGCTTACAAGAAGCAAGCCGGCAATCGGAACCAAGCAGGCGATCCGTACAACCTTACGAAGCATGACAGCAGACGCGATGGCCATACAATCCCTCCAAACAAACTCAATCCGTATTACTGCTGCGACCAGCTTGCCGCCGCCCGCATTCATTGGTGCGGCATCAAAAAACCTGCCGCACTCTCATCAATTCCCGAACCGTGCGTCGCTCTTTTTTTGCGGATCGCCGGCCCCTTATGCCTGGGAAACTGTCACCCTCGCCGACAGGCTTCCAGGAAAAACATTAGAAGGTAAACTTCCCTTCCAGTTCGACCAGCCGATTTCCGACCTTGATATCCGCAACGCCGAAGTTCTGGTATTCAAGTACGTTCTGTGTAAGCGCGCTGCCAGGCGTGGCATTTTGGAATCCCAAGGTCAGGTTGTTTGTGTTTTGGTTGTTGAAAGAAACCAGCGGGTGATTGAACACGTTGAAGGCCGCTATTCTGAGCTGCAGGTTCCTTCCCTCGCCGGCGGAAAAATTCTTGAGCACCGTAACATCGTGATCCAGATAGGCAGGTGCGTGGATGTACGGAATCCGGAAGGTGCCGTTGCTCCCCGGGAGGGGCAGCCCAAAAGCAAGTGGGTTGACGAACTGATGCGCCTTGGGGCCACCTACCGGGTTCCCCACGACTGTCGGCATCAACTGGATATCGGGTGAACCGAGCCAGACAGTCGGATTCATGTCAGTCACGCAGTGTGTTGTGCCGGGGTCGGGACCTGAAGCAGATTCCGGCGGAATGTTGTATTCGTTGCGGCACGTAGGATCCTGCTGAGTGCTGGTCTGATTCCCGTAGAGGACCTGGGTCGGGGAGATCGCTCCGTATCCAAAACCGAAGTTTTCGCCGTTTTCCGATGCCAGCGGGAAGCCGCTCATGACTTGCGAAACGCCCGAGACCTGCCATCCATTAGACGCCTCGGAGAGCCATCTGCTGCCGCCCTTGTAGCGCCGGCCCAAATCGACCAGATAGTGAATATTAAAGACCTGGGTGCGGTCATAGGGTACCGGGTTGTAGTCATTACGCAGATGCACCGGGTCAACGATGTTGTTGTTCCAGGATGATGCAGTGGCCAGATTCTTCGCGAAGGTGTAATTCGCGCCCCACGTAACCATGCCCGACTGCTTGTTCCATTGAATCTGCGCGCTGTTGTAGTTCGAGTAAAAATTGTGCTTGAGTTGGTAGACGTGCTGGTAGAACGGGTAGGGTCTGAAGACGTCGTATTCGGCGGTGTCATAACCACCGATACCGCCTGAAACGCCTTGAACAGACTGCAGTTGTTGAGGTATCGATTCGGTGCTTATATCGAAAAGGCTGTCGTCCGCCGGCATATTCGGGTTCTTATTCGCCGGACATCCAGTCTCGATACCGCAAATGATATTGATGTCCGATGCGCTGTTATACGTGCTGCCGTTATACGAACCAAGATTGACGTTTTTGCTGCCCACGTAGGCCACGGAAAGATGCGAGCGCCAAGGCAGGCTTTGATCGATGCCGCCGTTAAACTCGTAGTAGATGGGGCGGACAGTGTCGGTTGAGGTGAGCGTGTAGGCCGTGAAATCGGGAGGATTCTGCGGCGTTTCGCTGTCGATCTGATCGTAGGTCAGTGCTCCCAGCAATTGGGTGGACTTATAACCCTGGGCTGTTGCAGCCGCAAGGGCATAGGGGTTGAACTGCTCCTCATTCCTGTAAATTCCCCAGCCGCCGCGTACGATGGTTCTGCCCTTTCCAAAGATGTCCCAGGCCCCGCCCAGACGCGGGCTGAAGTACACCGTCGCAGGCGAACTCACGGAGTTTGACACACCCGTATGCTGTGACGACCAAGTTACACCGGGCAGATTCTGGCCGGTACAATTGCGCGTGTATCCGCTGCAATCGGTGTTGTAGAGACTGTCGGAAAACGTCGCCAAGCCATTGTTATGAACGTCGCTCCAGGGTCCGAGATGTTCGATGCGCGCTCCGAGGATGAGGGTCACGTTGCGAATCTTCCATTGGTCATTGATGAATCCAGCCACCGACGTGTAGCGCATGTCGACATCCGGAGTGAAGTTCGTTTGCGTGTAGGAATCGGCGTAGCCTTCGTACATCATTGCCGTGGGATTGAAACAGCTCCCAAGGTAATTGGCTCCGGAGTTGCGCAGGTTACCGGCCGGGTTGGGGTTTTCGCAACTGACGAACTGAGCCTCAGTGAACGGCGAGGTCTCTCCCCCACCCGCATATTCGAAGTAGCCATTGCCTGGGTTGAATGTGTATTTTCCTTGTGGATACGCTCCGGGGTCAGCAATTCCGTTGTAGGTTCCCGTCTCCCAATAAGCTCCGAACTGCAGGAAATGACCCTTCAACTGCCAGCTCAAAGCGTCTTGGAGAACCGGATCTACCTTCTTGGTGTGAATCTGATTGTTGTAGAAACCGCCCGGCATTTGCAGGAACGGGTAACCGGCGCCGTTGGGGCCACCTATGCCCGGGACCGATATATCGCCGCCATTCTTGTACATGCCCAGGTAATCGAAATTGCCCTTGCCGCCGTTGAACGAGTTCATGTTGAACCGGTCGACGGCCAGCGGGTCTCCCATCTTGCCGGGCAAGCTGACGAAAGACATGGCAGCGGAAAATTCGTTGGTCACGCTTGCGCTGATGAATCGCGTGTACCGCGCCGAGAGGACATTTGAAATATCTCCGGTCGTGACCTTACCGGGATAGGGCATGGAGTCGGTTGGGAAGTAACCGAGAGAGACGGGGTCCTGATCAATTTCTTTCTGCAGGCCATAGACAAAGAACAGCTTGTTATTGTCGTCGACATCGTACTGCAACGTGCCCTTGAACTGCTCGCCGTTCTGTTGCTGAGAGAGTTGGGTGATGTAGTTGTAGCCGAAAGGGTTGGTAAATGGATCGGCATTCGGCATCGGGAACCAGTTGACCAGTGCCACGCCGGACGCATTCAAATATGGATTGGCGTTATAGTTTTCGACCTGGGTTCCGTTGGGAAGATAGTTGTCCGAGTTGCACATCGGCTGAATGGAGTTTGGATTGGCCGCGCCGTCTGGACGGCCGCCGCAAAGTTCTGCATCGAGCGAAGAGGGGCTGAAGTCTCCCTGCCGCTCTGCCATGGTGGGCACCCAAGCGGAGATAGCCTGCTGGTTGGCTTCGAAGGTCTGGTTGTAGTATTCGAATCCCGCGAAGAAGAAGAGCTTGTTTCTGTTGCGATTGAAGCTCGTGAAGGGCAGAAGCAGCGGTCCGCCGAGCTGGACGCCGGGATACAAGTACCGCTCCGGCGGACGGGACTGGCGCAAGAAGTTGTCATACCAGTCATTGGAATTCAGAACGTCGTCGCGGCCCACCAAATATGCCTCGCCGTGGAATGTGGAGCCGCCCGTCTTGCTCGAGGCGCTGATCACCGCCGGCCCTTTGGCCGTCGCGGCGCCGAACGTTGAACTCGAGGCCTTAACCTCGGAAACCATTTCGATGTTGATCTGCTGCACCGATCCCGAATTGGTGGCAATATCAGTGAGCGAGACGCCATCGGTCACAATGGCAATACCCGTGGGACCGGCGCCATTGGCCGAATACGCCCCAGTCGGTCCGCTAAGGCCGACAACGGCAGTGTTGTATCCAGGCCGGTTGAAGAGTCCCTGGTCACCCGTTGACAGGGCATAGCCCGGCAGCATGCGAACCAGTTCCGTGGCATCTCGGCCGACCACCGTCAAAGTATCCAGATCCTTGGCCGTGATGATGTCGCTGCGCTCGCCGGTGTCCAGTGCCGCAGTCATTGAATCGACCGCTGCTTCGACTGTCACCGATGCGCTGGCCGTGCCTACCGCCATCTTGATGTCGGTAAAGCTGAGGTCGTCACCACCGCGCACCGCGAAGGGTTGCGACTTCCAGGAGTTGAACCCCGCGGCGGTCACCTCGAAAGAGTAGCCCGTTCCGGGAATTACGGATGCGAAGGCGAAAGATCCGGCGCCGTTGCTGACCGTAGTCCGCGTGATGCCCGTGCTGGCGTTGGTCAATGCAACGGTCGCCTTGGGAATTACTGCACCCGACGTATCAGCGACAACACCGGTCACGTTTCCGGTGGCCGTCTGCCCCATAAGAGCCTTTTGCGGTAGCAGGAACCCCGCGACGAGCAGTACCAGCAACGAGGCTGTCGGCCTGATCCTCAAAAATCGCACCATAGTAGTTTCCCCCCCGTCGGCTACGTTCCATTTGCGTCCCACAAATCCCCATACGTCGTGAGCACAGCTCGCGCGGAGCCGCAATTAAACGAACGCAGATCCCTGACTTGGATTGCTGGGGTGCCATTCTCATGCCTTTGTTCAGCTTCTGTCAAGTCCACCAAAGCGATAAATTTCAGCGATGGGAACGATATCGCCTGTTTTCGAGGATTTCCGCGATTTTGGGGCCTTTTGGCCACTCGCTGGCCGAACCCAAGTGCTGGATCACAGACGACAATTTTGGAATTGTGAGATGATACGCATCGGTTGAATCGGTTGTGACAAGCGAGTTCAGCAGAACCAAGTTAATACCCGATTTAAGATTCCGGTGCGTTTGAGGACGGAAGATGAAGAATCCCTGGTGGCTCCCAGTGGTTTTGCTTGCGGCGGCCGCCAGCCTGACGCTGTCGGCATGCGGCGGCGGTAGCTCCGGGGGGCCCCCACCGCCTCCGGTCACCTACCGGCTGACCGTGAATTCAAGCGATCCATCGAGCGGAGTGCCGATCGCGGCGACGCCCACAGACAACAATGGCGCCACCGGTGGAAATACAAGTTACACGCTTACTTACAATGCCGGATCGGCCGTCACCCTCAGCGCAAATGCATTCTCCGGGAGCAATTCCTTCTCATCCTGGACCGGGTGCACCTCGTCAAACAATGAAACCTGCAACATAACGCTGAATGCCAACGCCACGGTCATAGCAAACTACAGCACTCCGGTGAAATCGACTCCCACCGTGACAGTTACGCCGGCAGCGACCAGCATTTCTGTGGGGCAGCCCCTCCAGGTCACAGTGGCTGTCGGCGGCAGCCCCACACCGACTGGTTCCGTGATTTTGTCGAGCGGCAATTACATTTCAGTGGCATTTACGCTGAGCAATGGCAGCGCGTCGATCACCATTCCTGCCGGATCGCTGGCTGTCGGAACGGACACGCTGAGCGCGGCCTACACTCCCGACAGTTCAAGTTCATCGATCTACAACGACGCAACGGGAACAGCAGCCGTCGGTGTGTCCTCGACGTCCTACGTGCTGACCGTTAATTCGGTCGCACCCTCGAGTGGCGTATCCATCACCGTCTCACCAGCGGATAATAACGGCGCCGGCAACGGCACAACGGGTTTCACGCGCACCTACAACGCCGGAACCACTGTGAGTCTTGCCGCTCCGATTTCTTCGGGCAGCTATTCCTTCGTCTCGTGGTCCGGATGCACTTCGATTCCGGGCTCCGGCCAATGCTCGGTGACGATGAACGCGAACACCACCGTCACCGCGACCTTCAACCAGGCGGGTGTTACATCTGTCGTTGTTTCGCCGAGCACTGCGACAATCGGAGCGCAGCAGCAGTTCACCGCCACAGTCAACGGCAACGGCTCTTTCAGCAAGACTGTGACGTGGTCATTAACGTGTTCCCTGTGCGGAAATCTGAGTGAAGGCTCGATCAGTGCGGCGGGACTTTACACCACGCCTTATCCGGCGCCGGCATCGGTCACGGTCACAGCTACCAGCACTCAGAACACGGCCATAAGCGGCAGCACCACGGTCACGCTGAATCCTCCGGCCACCACCACCGGCCCGGCTCTGAGTGTGGATGCAGGCAATCAAACGCACGCCATCAGCCCGCTCATTTACGGAATGAATGCGTATGTGCTGGATAACACCACCGCGGCGACGGCAAACATCTCCGTCGCCCGCTGGGGCGGAGACGGCACCTCTCGTTACAACTACAAATTGAACGTCTCGAGCGCGGCCTCCGACTGGTACTTCGAAAACGGCACCGGATCAGGCGGCGTCTGGCCCGACGGAAACTTCAACGACTTCGTCACGAGCGGCGCAAGCGACAGCATCAAGACGATTGGAACTGTTCCAGTGCTCGGCTGGGTCGCAAAAGACAGCACATCCTGCAGCTTCCCCAAGTCAACCTATCCGAGCCAATACGCCTTCGATCCCTACAGCGGTGCCTGCGGCGATGGCGAATCGCCAAGCCAGGCCAACATCACGGGAAATGATCCGACCGTGACCAGCACAGCGGAGCCTCCACCTGCGCCACCCGCTCCCAGCGCAGTCAACGCTGCCTGGGCTGACAACACATGGGCCGGCGGCTGGGTTGCGTCCCTTGTGGGCAAATCCGAGACGGGCGCAAGCGGGGGAGTTACTATCTGGGATCTCGATAACGAACCAGCGTGGTGGGACGCTGTTCATCGCGACGTCCATCCGGTTCCCTCGACCTACGACGAAGTCACCGATGGCGGCATCGGCACGGCTTTGGCCATCAAGACCGCCGACCCCACTGCCCAGGTCAGTGGCCCCGTCGTTGACTATTGGTGGAATTATTTTTACTCGAAGAAAGACATCGAGAACGGTTGGAGCACGGGCCCGTGCTATGAACCTTGGAGCGGCCCGACCGATCGGGCAGCGCACGGCGGCACTGCTTTCATCGAGTATTACCTGAAACAATTCGCGGCCGCCGAGAACACATACGGCGTGCGTCTGCTCGATTATCTTGACATTCATGGCTACGATGCGCCGCAGTATCCGCTCAATAGCAACAATGGCCTGGGCCTGACAGCCGCTGGCGACACAGACAAGCAGATCCTTCGCATGAATGCCACGCGGGTCTACTGGGATCCAACTTACATCGATCCCGACACATCGAATCAACCGTTTCCGCAACCCAACTACACGACCGATTCTAACTACACCTCGAGTTGCAACGTGCCCGCGCAGGCGCCCGAAATTGTCCGCATGCTCAAGACGTGGGTGGCCAACGACTACCCCGGCACAAAAACAGCCATCGACGAATATAACTTTGGCGGAATGGAAGCCATTAACGGCGCGGTAACTCAGGCCGACATCCTCGGCATCTTCGGCCGCGAGGGTCTCGATCTGGCCACGCTCTGGCCGACCACAAACTACAGCCAGCAGGTTCCCGGCACGATGGCCTTCGCCATCTATCGCAACTACGACGGGAACAAATCGACTTTTGGCGACACCGCGCTGGCGTCGACGAGCACAACATCCTCCAACGCCGACGGCGAAGGTCAGCTTGCGGTTTATGGCGCGTATCGCAGTTCAGACAAAGCGATCACGGTGATCGTTATCAACAAAACGTATGGCGCGCTCACCTCGACCGTCTCTCTGGCCAATTTCAGAAGCTCGAGCGGCACTGCGCAGGCTTATCTTTACAGCAACGCGAACCTGAACGCGATTGTCTCCGAGCCGGCCGTCACGATTACTCCGCCCGCATCGGGAAGCACAACCAGCACCATTACGACGTCCTTTCCGGCGCAATCCATCACATTGCTGGTCCTACCCAACTAGGCAGCGTCCCTGATCCTGTATGCTTGCTCGTGGATTTGAACGCTCGTTTCCTTGGATGGGAACGGTATCAGGGCGATTTCGAATCCTAAAATGGATGCCGCGCCCGCGCCGTTGAACCGGCTCGCTTGTCGCGCAGTCTGAATGACCACTCAAGGGGGAAGAGTTCATGTCGACATCGAGACGCGATTTTCTGAAGACCACTGCAATTGCCGGCGCAACTGTAGCTGTGGGAGGCTTATCTGCCCTTGGAGAGCCGGTCAGTGCCGCTGAAACGCCCGCGGCATCGGCCGCAAATGCGGGATCCGTTGACGCCATTCCTGTTCAGTACACGCGAGGCCTCGGCAACTATCCCGGCGCCCCCAGCGAGAACTTCAATCCTGAGCTCGTCCTCGACACGCCAACTTATCGCAATCTCGCGCTGCTTCGTCCCGCGTACCATTCCAGCAGTTATGACTACAATCTGACCGCACAGCTTGTCACCGACGGCATCAAAGACACGCATCTTCCACGCTGGATTGCCATCTCGGAGGGGATGCGCGGACCGCTGCCGAGAGAAGATCGTGAATTTGTTGTCGATCACAGCCCGATGAGCACGCTGGACCTGCGCGGGCTGAGCCCCACCGTCGACATTCAGATTGCGGGTGGCGAGAGCGCGCCCCAGATCGACCGCGTAGAACTGTTTCTAGTGGCTCCGCAACAGTCAACACCCAGTGCGTTGACCTTCACGGTGTTCGCTTCCGAGGACGGCCGAGCTTGGCAGCCGGCAGGCAGCGTGACTGGCCCGCAGCCCGGCGCCACTGCCGGCTTGCCGCCTGATCTTATTGCTTCCGGCCCCATCTACAGGCCGTCGATTCCTCTAAGCGCCGTCAGCCAGAGCCGTTTCTATCGTGTCCAGTTTTCCCTCGGCCATGACGATGGCGACATGCGCCACATGTTTGACACCGCGTGGCGCATCGGCGAGATTGCATTCTTTCACGGCAACGAACGCGTCGAAGTGGGTGGCCCGTACAGCTTCACCAGCGCCTGGATGAGCGCGGGCATGGGCGAGGAATGGGTCTATGTCGACCTTGGTGCTCGCTTTGAATTCGATCGCGTCAAGCTCTACTGGATTGCGCGCGCCGCCGAGGGCTCTCTGCAGGTCTCCGACGACGCGCAAAGCTGGCGCAACCTGCAGCCGCTCTCTGCCGGCACAGATCTGGTCGACGATTTCAAACTGGCTCCGTCCGCGCAGGGCCGCTATGTGGGAGTGCTGATGACGCGACCCGCCTCGCCCGACGGATACATCCTCAGCGAGATTGAAGTCTACGGCAGCGGCGGATTTGTGGCCCGGCCCAAACCCGCACAAACGCCTGCCGCCGACGGCCGCCTTAATCTCGGGGGAGGTGCATGGCGCGTGCAGCGATCAAGTTTTGTCGATGCTCCCGGCGAAGCGCTCTCTAAGCCTGGCTTCGAAGACGCGGCATGGCTGATCGCGACGGTGCCCGGCACTGTGCTGACGTCTTATCTCAACGTCGGCGCAATACCCGATCCTAACTTCGGACAGAATCAACTCAGCATCTCGGATTCCTATTTCTACTCGGACTTCTGGTATCGCACCCAATTCACGCCGCCCACAGTAGCTCCCAAACAATCTGCGTGGCTCAACTTCGATGGCATTAACTGGAAAGCCGATGTCTATCTCAACGGCGAAAAACTTGGCCGCATCGAGGGCGGCTTCATGCGCGGGCGTTTTGATGTCACCGGAAAACTGATCGCAGGCGCGCCTAACGCGCTCGCGGTTCACATCGAGAAGAACGCGACCCCGGGCAGTTGCAAGCAAAAGACGCTTGAGAACGTGGGCAAGAACGGCGGAGCGCTTGGCGCAGACAACCCGACCTATCACGCGTCGATTGGCTGGGATTGGATTCCCACCATCCGTGGACGCAACACCGGCATCTGGGGCGATGTTTATCTCACCGTCACAGGCGCCGTCACCATCGAGGACCCCTTTGTCTCGACCAAGCTTCCGCTCCCTGACACATCGAGCGCCGACGTCACGATCGAACTCAACCTTGCCAATCATCAGCCCCGTCCATTTAGCGGCATCCTGCGCGGACGCATCGGCGACACGCGCTTTGAGCAGCGCGTCAATCTCGCTGCTTCAGAGACTAAAAACATCAAGCTCGATCCTTCTTCGCAGGCGGCGCTTCACATCGCGAATCCCAAGCTATGGTGGCCGGTAGGATACGGCGACCCTTACCTCTACGATGTCGAACTAACTCTTGAGTCTTCCGGCAAACCAATCGCTACAAGAACATTCAAGACCGGCCTCCGCCAAATGACCTATAGCGAAGACGGTGGCGCGCTCCGCATCTGGGTCAACGGCAGGCGCTTCATTCCTAGAGGGGGCAACTGGGGTTTTGGCGAGTCGATGCTGCGCTATCGCGCCCGCGAATACGACGCTGCCGTGCGTTATCACCGCGAAATGAACTTCACCATGATTCGCAACTGGGTTGGTCAGATCGGCGACGAGGCTCTCTATGAAGCCTGCGATCGCCACGGCGTCATGGTGTGGCACGACTTCTGGCTTGCCAATCCTTGGGACGGCCCCGAGCCCGACGACGACACGCTTTTTCTCAACAACGTTAAGGACTTCATTCTGCGCATTCGCAATCATGCATCCATCGGCCTCTACTGCGGACGCAACGAGGGATTTCCGCCACCTCCGCTCGAGGCCGGCATTCGACAGATCCTCGGCGATTTGCATCCTGGCCTGCACTACATTCCAAGCTCGGCAGACAACGTGGTCAGCGGGCACGGTCCTTACCAGGCCATGCCGCTCGCTACCTACTTCCGCATCGCGGATTCCAAGTTTCATAGCGAGATCGGCGCTCCCAACATTCCGCCCATCGAGAGCGTGCGCCTGATGATGCCCGAGAGCGCTCTGTGGCCTCAGGGCCTCGACTGGGGCCTGCACGACTTCTGCCTCGCAGGTGCCCAGGGCGGCGCAGGCTTCCGCGCCATTATCGACAACCAGTACGGCGGTGCAACCAACGCTGAAGAGTGGATCAAGCTTGCGCAGCTGGTCAACTATGAGACCTACCGCGCCATGTTTGAATCGCAGAGCCGCTACCGCATGGGTTTGTTGCTCTGGATGAGCCATCCCTGCTGGCCTTCTTTCGTATGGCAGACTTACGACTACTTCTTCGAGCCGACGGCCGCCTACTTCGGCTGCAAGAAGGGATCGGAGCCGCTTCACATTCAATGGAATCGGTTAAACGACACCATAGAAGTGGTGAACTTGAGCGGTGGCAACGCAACCGGGCTCACAGCGCAGGTGGAAATTCTCAACATGGATGGCACCCGCGTTGCACAGAAATCTGCCGCCCTCGACAGCAAGGAAGACAGCAACTCGCCCTGCATTCAGATGGCATATCCCGCAGGCCTTTCGCCCGTGCATTTTCTACGGTTGGCGCTGATGAAGGGCACCGAAACTCTCTCGTCCAACTTCTATATGCGCAGCCTCAAGCAGGACGACTACCGCGCCATCCGCGATTTGCCCGCCCCGAAGGTGCAGGCAACGACCAGCGCCGAGCCTGGCAACGGAACCTGGAAGCTCACGACGCAACTGCGCAACACCGCTGCGTGGCCCGCTCTGATGGTCCGTGTTAAAGCCATTCGCGAAAAATCGGGCGATCGCATTTTGCCTGCGATCTACTCCGATAACTACATCGCTCTTATGCCCGGCGAATCGCGCACCATCGTCACTGAACTCAACGAAGCTGACACACGCGGCGAGAAACCGGCCATCGTCCTCGCCAGTTAAGCGTCAGTCACAGCTTCGCGCACGCTCCAAGCTCGCTTCATTCCCTACCGCGTGATAGCCTTGGTGCGCTCGAAGATCGGTGACTGCGGGCCACGTTGGTCTGTCCCGTTTTTGCCGATCAGAAAGCCGCCACGGTGCCGCGCATGACAAAAAGAATCTCTCCAATTTTCCTTTGCTTACTTGCCTTCAGTTTCGCATCCGCTCTCGCGCAGCAGACCCGTTATCCATTCAACGACCCGTCGTTGCCGATGGAGAAGCGAATCGACAATCTGCTCTCGCTCATGACGGTTGACGAGAAGATCGCATGCCTCGGCACCAACACAGGCGTCCCTCGCCTTGGCGTCGCGAACATTGGCGCATCGGAAGGCATTCACGGAGTCGTGCAGCGCGAGCCCAGAGGCAAGCGCATGCCGATCACGACGACGCAGTTCCCCCAGCCTCCGGGCATGGGTGAGACATGGGACCCGGATATCGTGCGCCAGGCCGCAGGTGTGCAGGGCTACGAGGCCCGCTTCATCACGCAGACTGCAAAATACGATCGCCAGATTCTTATGACGTGGGGACCGCAATCCGATCTCGCGCGCGATCCGCGCTGGGGTCGCAGTGAAGAGGTCTACGGCGAAGACCCGTTCTTCAACGGCACCATGGCGGTCGCCTTCATCAAGGGTTTGCAAGGCGACGACCCAAAATATTGGCAGGCCGCGGCGCTGCTCAAGCATTTCCTCGCCAACAGCAATGAGGATCATCGCAACGCATCGTCTTCAAACTTCGACGAACGTCTGTTCTGGGAATACTACTCGGTTCCGTTTCGCATGGGCTTTCTCGACGGCGGCGCTAAAGCCGTCATGGCTTCCTACAATGCATGGAACGGCACCGCCATGGCAGTGAATCCGATTCTTCGCAGCATTGTTCGCGACAAATGGGGTGTCGACATCATCTCCAGCGATGGCGGTGCGGTCACGCTGCTGGTCAACCCGCGCCATCTTTTCCCTAATCAGGAGGCCGCGGTCGTCGCATGCATCAAAAACGGCATCAATCAGTTCCTCGACAAATATCAGGACGAGGCCAAAGCCGCAGTGAAAGACGGCTCCCTCACCGAAGCCGATATCGATGGCGACCTCCGCTCCAAATTCCGTGTTTCCATTCGCCTCGGCCTGCTGGATCCACCCGAAATGGTTCCTTACTCGAAGATTAAGGATTCGCCCGAACCCTGGAATGCCGACAAGGATCGCGCCGTCTCCAGGCAGATCGCTCTTGAATCCGTTGTCCTGCTCAAGAATCAGAATGCGTTCTTACCGCTCAAGAAGGATGCGATCAAGTCCATCGCCGTCATCGGCCCGCTCGCCGACTCCGTGCACTGGGACTGGTATGGAGGCACGCCGCCCTACGCTGTCACCCCGCTGCAGGGCATCAAGGATGAAGCCGGTCCCAATGTCAAAGTGACATACGCAGCCGACGAGATCGGCAACGCGGCCGTGAACGCAGCGCGCGCCTCAGATGTCGCTGTTGTCGTCATCGGCAACGATCCCACCTGCGGTCCCGACATGCCGCACGACTGGTATAGCAATGCGGAAGGCGGCGGCGTCACCCTTCCCTGCACTGTGCCGAGCGACGGCCGCGAAGGCCGCGATCGCGAGAGCATCGACCTTGCGCAGGAGCAACTGGTCAAGCAGGTCTATGCCGTGAATCCCAAGACCGTCGTAATCCTCGTTTCAAGTTTTCCCTTCGCCATCAACTGGACACAAGCCAACATTCCCGCGATTCTTCACATGACTCATGCGTCGCAGGATGAGGGCACGGCTCTCGCGAGGGTTCTTTTTGGCAACTACAATCCCGGCGGCCACCTGGTTGTCACGTGGCCCAAATCGCTCGACCAGTTGCCGCCCATGATGGACTACAACATTCGCGATGGTCGCACCTACATGTACTTTAAGGGCGAGCCACTCTATCCTTTTGGCTTCGGCTTGAGCTACACAACTTTCAAATATTCAAATCTGCGTACCAGTTCTGCGGAACTTGCAAAGGACGGCACTGTTTCCGTCAGCGTCGACGTCACGAACACCGGCAACGTGGAAGGCGATGCGGTGGTTCAGATGTATGTGAGGCACATGCGGTCGAAAGTCCAGCGTCCGCGCGAAGAGTTGAAGGGATTCCAGCGCGTCTCGGTTCAGCCCAACGAGACGAGGACCGTACAAATTCCGCTCAAGGCTTCATCGCTCGCGTGGTGGGACCAAAAGCTTCCAGGATTCCGCGTCGAGGCTGAGCCGATTGGCATCATGATCGGCGACTCGTCCGCCAACATCCTTCAATCGACAACCGTGCGCGTTCATTAGGACAGCAAGAATGGCCGCAAGGCTGCTCAACTTCACCTCGCGGCCATGTATCTGACTTACGCACCCCTCGAGTTAAAGCCTAATTGCCGTTCCAGCGATACGCAGACAACACCTTGCCGTCTGTGCCGACCAGCAAAATCGCAGCGTGTCCGCTTTCAAGCGATCCGGCAAACTGCCTTCCGCTGCGCGCATCCTTGAATTCGACGCGAGTCTGGTTCGATTCCGAAGTCAGCACGTAGAGCGTCGCGCTCGGAAACTGCGTGGGGCAGATCAAGATTGCGGGGTCCTTGAGCGTAGTCGTGTATACCGGCGTCACGCCTGCGGCCTTAAGCGCATACGCATACACGTCGCCCACCGCCTGTAGATTGTCATTCAATTCCAACGGCAGCGCAGCAAACAGAATTCTGCCCTTTCCCAGTGGCTTCTCCGCCCAATCGGCGCCATTGGGCAGCGCCGCCCGGCTCAACACGGTGGTCTTGTTGCCACCAAAGCTGATCGACTCATTCCCGCCCGGAAACTGCATCACCTGATCGCGCAGGGTCAGCGGCTCTGTGCGATAAGCGAGCCCGACCGTGTCCTGTCTGCCCGTCGCATGCAAATGCGCGTCGTCGCCAAATGGCCCTGTCACCAACAACACCGCGCCCGCTCGCACATCATCTTCAATCGTCTTCCACGCCGTTTCCGTCAATCCCATCGGCGAGGGAAGAATGATCAATTTGGGCGATCCGAGCAGATCGATCTGATACTCGCCCACCGCATAGGCCTCGCCGCGCGCATAACCATAGAGAGCGCGCACCGCCGACTGCTGCGCCTCAACCGCAAAAGTGTTGCCTACAGAAAGTTGAAACGATTGCGGTAGCACGATGGCGACGTCAGGCAGTTTCAACCCGGTCGCCGCGGGCGCGGCCTTACTCGCGAAGTCGCCCAGGTCGCGCATCATGTTCTCCCACAGTTTGGCCGAGCCGTCGCTCCGCTGCATGCCAAAGTCGGGCTCGCGCGCCCAGTCCCATTGCATCGCGCCGGTCGATCCCGCGGCAAAGCCAAGCGCCCACTTGCGTTCAATCAGCCCGAGCCCCGTGAGTTCGTCATAGCGCCAGGTTCCGTCCGGCGCCCACACCGGCTGATAGCCGGTTTCGCCAGTGATGTTAGGAACGCCGACCCGCTTGGCCGCAACTGAGTCCCACAGCAGCGCATCGTCTTGCCAATAGGTGTGGTTTGTCGTGAACGACACGCCCGCGCCACCATAAAACTGATTCAGCACGCGGTCCACTACCCCGCCCTCGTCTTGTCCCACGTCGATCAGCTGTTTGCTTCCGGCATCGCGAATCAATGCCACCATCGACTTGACCCAATCGCTGAACATGTCCTGAGCAAACAGGTTGTAGTCGAGCGCCCTGACTTCCTCTGTGTTTCTGTACCGCGCGTAAGAGATGTCGCCGATCGTCGGCAAGGGAATCGCATCGAAGCTGCCAAGCTGCTCCGGCGTCACTGCCCAAGCCTCTGCCAGTACGGCAAGCTTGTCGTCGTACTTTTTCCGCAGCCAGGTGCGCCACGCAGCCACTTCCGTCGGATCACCGTTAGGGTAGTTGCCTTTGAAAGTGTGCCCTGGATTGGAGAAGCTCGGCTCGTTAATCAGGTCGTAGGAAAGCCACGGCACATCCTTGAAGTGCTCCACCACGGATTGAATGTAAGCCTGCTCCGCGTGCACCGAATTCGGATCGGTGTAGGGATTCGGCTGCGGCGCGTCGGTCGTCTCTCGAAACGGGTTTCCCGAGCGCGGTGCAAACGCAAAGAACGTAAAGTTCACCGCGATCTTGTGCCGCTGTGCGCAGAGCAGAAACGCTTCCAGGTTACGGAGAAAACGCTCATTCACTCCGCCCGTGCCGGGTTCGATAAACCGTCCGTTCGGCATCCACACGCCGGTGCGCACAAAGCTCACGCCATGCTTCGACATCTCATCGAAATCTTTGTCCCAGATAGCTGCATTTCTCGGCCCTGAAAAATCCCATCCATTCTCTTCAGTCGTGAAGTAGTTGGTGCCCACGGGAAAAAACGGGGCGCCATCGCGTGTCAGGAAATCTCCACGCGTGCCCAGCACCGCGCCAGAGTTGAGCTCTTTCGTCTCCGCGACCCAGAACCCGTTTTCATAGAACTCGCGAAATGCGCCGCCCTCGGTCAGTACCGCAGAGACGGTATAGAAGCCCGCCGGGAGCGGCTTGTTGAACGGCGCAACTACATCGGCAACTCCGTTCTTCGCCTCGATAGGGACCGTTGCCGAGTCGACGGTCTGGCCGTCGGACTTGAGCGTCAACTTCACTTCTCCATTGAATGCCGCAGCCTGGCGGCCATTCCGCAGATGCACTGTGATTTGCGGCGGCTCTGCCGGACGGATGGTCGAAAAAAGAGCCTCGACCGAAAACGCGGTCGCGCCACTCGCCGCATATTCCGCGGCCAGATGAATCAGCGTTACGCCGTCGTCGCTCTGCCAGTAACCCGGTTCAGGGTCAAAATCCAAAGCCACCATGCGGCTTCCATGCATGGGACCATCAGCGACAATCACAGGCGCAGCGACAAGCAATCCAGTGCTGTCGACCATGTAGCCAAGCCCGCCAAGCCGGCCCTCGACAGCAAAAAATTTGCGCGCACGCACGTGTATCGGCGGCAGGGAATAGCCATGCTTCCAAGCGAACTGCGCGCCGGCGGGCACAGGCACTTCGTAGGTGTGAAGAAAACCCGGCACGCGCGCATAGGTATCCTGGGGGCGCGCTGCAATAAACTTTCCATCCACTTCAGTCACCGGGACGCGCAGCGGTTGCCCTCCAAGGATGAGCAGATTTCCGCCGCCGTGCACATAATGCTCGATCGATTTCCACGCATCCGCTGGAACCGTCGAGCCATATGGCAGAACCAGCAGATCTGCGCCCGTCAGCGTGTCGGTTTCCTTCATCCCCGCCAAATCCACAAACTTTGGGTCCATACCGTCGAGAGCTTTCGTCAATGTTGAACGTTCAATCGGATCGCTTCCTGCCGTTGGAAATCCCTCTTGCCAGAACACGATCGTTTTGGCGAATGCGGGTGCGGTGAGAGATGCGCCAACCAAGACAATCAAAACCAACCTGCTCATGCGGATTGCATAGCGTGCGAAAGAACTGCTGGAACCAAAGTTATTCATGGGATTCCTATCCTCTGAATTGAGTTGGGATCGGCCTGAGCAACCATTGAGAAAACAGGTCGAGTCCTTGAGTTAGCTCGAAGCTTCGAAACTGCGTTTGACGCAGTCCAGACGCGACTGATATCGTTCCCACCGAACCATAGCAGACACCCATTTGAGTGACAAGTGCAATTGGAAACGATGCTGACACTCAGGAGAGATCGATGAATCGACGAATCGCAAGCTGCAACTGGGCCGTGTTGTCGGCTGTTTCACTCGCTTTGTTCCTTCCCAACCTCAAAGCTCAGTCCAATCCTGCAGCGCTGGGCGTGTTCGACGATCATCGCGACGTTGGAACTATCCTTCATCCCGGCACCGCGCGTTTCTACAGCGCGAATGGCGAATACACGGTCTCGGGCAGCGGCGAGAACATGTGGTTCGGCGCGGATGATTTTCAATTCGTCTGGAAGAAAATGTCAGGAGACGTCGCGATCTCCGCGGACATCTCGTTCGTGGGCAGCACCGGGGATGCTCATCGCAAGGCTGTGGTCATGATCCGCCAAAGTCTCGACGGCAACTCTCCGGCGGTCGACATCGCTCGTCACGGCGATGGCCTGACATCCTTGCAGTTTCGCGATGCCCCAGGGGCCAACACGCGCGAGGTGCAATCGAACGTCTCCGCGCCGCAGCGGGTCCGCCTCGAAAAACGCGGCGACTTCTTCTATGCTTTTGTTTCAGGCAAGGACGGCAAATTGCACCCGGCCGGTGCGTCGACCAAGCTTGCGCTCAGCGGCCCGTTTTACGTTGGCATCGGCGTCTCGGCGCATAACAAGGACCAGATCCAGACCGCGATCTTCTCCAACTTGAAGGTCGAGACATTGCCAGCCGCCAACGTCAAGCCGGTACTCTACAGCACGCTTGAGACTGTGCCCATTGCCTCCGGAGACCGTCGCGTCGCGTATGTCGCCGCAGCCCACTTCGAGGCGCCCAACTGGTCGCGCGATGGTTCCTATTTCCTTTTCAACCAGGATGGCGGCATCTATCGGCTCCCGATAAGTGGCGACACGCCCACGCGTATCCCTACCGGCGCCGAGACCAAGTGCAACAACGACCACGGCATCTCTCCCGATGGCACCCTGCTCGCCGTCAGCGATTCGTCGCAGATGGGCAAGTCGATGGTCTACACGCTGCCGATCGCAGGCGGCACACCACATCAGGTCACGATCAATTCGCCTTCTTACTGGCATGGCTGGTCGCCCGACGGTTCGACGCTCGCTTTTACCGGTCAGCGCGGCGATAACTTCGACATCTACTCCATCTCCGTCAACGGCGGCGACGAAAAACGGCTCACCACCGCTGCCGGGCTCGACGATGGGCCAGAGTATTCGCCGGATGGCACGTGGATTTATTTCAACTCCGAACGCACCGGCCATATGCAAATCTGGCGCATGCATCCGGATGGCAGCAATCAGGAACAGGTCATTACCGACGAAACCAACGACTGGTTCCCGCATATCTCACCCGACGGCAAATGGATGGTGTATCTCTCCTATGAAGCCGGCGTTACCGGCCATCCGCCTGACAAAGACGTGACGTTGAACCTGATGTCGATGACGGACAAAAGCACAAAAATGCTGGTCAAGCTCTTCGGCGGGCAGGGCACCATCAATGTCCCGTCCTGGTCGCCCGATAGCACAAAGATCGCATACGTGAGCTACGAGTATTTGCCCGAAGGACCGCGAGACTAGACCGGAGCGGTTGATTCCGAGCTTTCAATTAACGCGTTACGACCCGCGAATCTTCATAGAGCGTTCGCAACGCCTGCTCGTTCGAAGGTGCATCCGCGCCCGGGGACGGCTGCGGCGCAAGCGAGAACCAGGTCCAATTCGTCTCGCGCGCAAAAAACGCGGGATCAACCACCGGCGCATCGACTGCCAGGCCTATGACCTTGTCCACACCAAAC
>Ga0181516_10000312_pt1 | contig 47418 bp, 42 predicted proteins | sample PEATcosm2014_Bin_25_FD_121104 | JGI IMG/M metagenome (GOLD analysis project Ga0181516, IMG submission 121104) | Peatland microbial communities from MTU Mesocosm Facility, Houghton, MI, USA - PEATcosm2014_Bin01_10_metaG | ecosystem: Environmental > Terrestrial > Soil > Wetlands > Peat | place...
CGCGCCCAGGTCGGCAAGGGCCGGGTGATCTGCGGCCTCTCCGGCGGCGTCGATTCGGCGGTCGCCGCGGTGCTGATCCACGAGGCGATCGGCGACCAGCTGACCTGCGTCTTCGTCGACCACGGCCTGATGCGGGCCGGCGAGGGCGACGAGGTGGTCAGGCTGTTCCGCGGCCATTTCAACATTCCGCTCGTCCATGTCGCCGCCGAGCGCGACTTCCTGCGCGCGCTCGACGGCGTCGAGGAGCCCGAGGTCAAGCGCAAGACGATCGGCCGGCTGTTCATCGAGACCTTCGAGCGCGAGGCCAAGAAGATCGCCGCCGACGGCCGCGGCCCGGTCGAATTCCTCGCCCAAGGGACGCTCTATCCCGACGTGATCGAATCGGTGTCGTTCTCCGGCGGCCCGTCGGTGACGATCAAGTCGCACCACAACGTCGGCGGCCTGCCCGAGCGGATGAACATGCGCCTCGTCGAGCCGTTGCGCGAGCTGTTCAAGGACGAGGTGCGGGCCTTGGGGCGCGAACTCGGTCTGCCGGAAAATTTCGTCGGCCGCCACCCGTTCCCCGGCCCCGGCCTGGCGATCCGCATCCCCGGCGCCGTCAGCCAGGAGAAGCTCGACATCCTGCGCCAGGCCGACGCGATCTATCTCGAAGAAATCCGCTCCGCCGGCCTCTACGACGCGATCTGGCAGGCCTTCGCCGTGCTCCTGCCGGTGCGCACCGTCGGCGTGATGGGCGACGGCCGCACCTACGACTCGGTGTGTGCGCTGCGCGCCGTGACCTCGAGCGACGGCATGACGGCCGACTTCTTCCCCTTCGACATGGGCTTTTTGGGGCGGGCGGCGACGCGGATCATCAACGAGGTGAAGGGGGTCAACCGGGTGGTCTACGACGTGACCTCGAAGCCGCCGGGGACGATCGAGTGGGAGTAGGGGGTGGAACAGAGGCGCACAGACGCAGAGTCATGTGGGCCACTTGCTCAAAGCCACCTCCGGGGCGAGTATTTTCGTTAGTTGAACAAGGTCGCGGGCGGATTCTTCGCCGCGAACGCGGCTTCCCAGATTCTCAGTGCATGTCAGAAGGTCGGTGAGCTGGATGACTGTCGAGAAGGCTGTTGGTATTCTCAGAGACGCTGGCGCCAGCCTAACTGCCGCCAGGCGCGATCTTCGCGATCCCCAGGATTGGCGGCGGGACGTTATTGAAAGACTCGACTCCGCGCTAATTGAAACGGAGCCTTTCCGATGCCTCCATGCAGCTTGGCTGTTCACAGGTGATGGCGGTGGCCGAATCCTTGGCGGTCGCTGTGGCCCTTGGGCCGCAGATCAACTGATCCTCGACAAGTCGCCGGAGTCGATTGTCGACGCGGCCCAAGCGGAGATTGCGGAGAACGTGAACCGTCTGTCGGATGTATCTCCGATCTTTGGCGCAAAGCTTGACCGCGAGATAGTTCTTGAGAACGGAGACGCCCTGATTCCGGCCAGCCAGGTGCCTTCCGAATGGCGCGCATCCGGCGTGATGGACAATTTCGTTAGGTCACCATTCGATCCTCGCGATTGCTGTGTGCTACGCCAGGATTTGTCTGTTTCGCCCGCGATTGCGGTACGAACCAGCCTTTCGGAAAGGGCTGCGGTCCAATCGGTGACTTTGCCGAATGACGAGGAGCGTCGCGCCATCCGTGCGAGGGTTCGCGCGGCGATGCTATTGAGTTGCAATAGCGCGATCGAATTGCCGGTCGCTACACGGGTGGGTCCCCCAGGTCGCTTGTTCGCCGCTGTTGGCCTAAAAACTGGCGCGCTTGGGTCTCCGACGCCATTGCCACATTCGGTCGCGATCGACGAAGATAAGTTCAAGCGCAATTTCGAGGCGCTCGGCAGATTCAAGAGCACCGAGGCTCTCACCCGCGCGGTAGACCGGCTGGGTCGCGCGCGAACAAGCAAAGGCCTGACAGATGTGGCTCTCGAGCTCGGGATCGCCGCCGAAATTCTCTTAATGCACGGCACGTCGAGTAATAACACAGAGATCTCTTATAAGCTTGCGTCGCGCGCGGCTTGGCTGCTCGGGCACACTTCCGCTGACCGGGCTATAGCGTTTAAGGCTGCTCGTGAGCTCTACAAGGCGAGATCGGAGGCCGTTCATAACGGCACGTTATCGAGCAAATCTACTTTCGATCCTGCGAGCAGTGGAGAACTAGTCAGGGCAGCAATCGAGTCGGTCTTGTTTAGGGGCGACTTTCCTAATTGGGACGTGCTCGTGCTAGGGGGTACGGAAATTGCGTATGGGGTGCAGGTCGACGCTCACTTACGCTCTGATTGAGTGGCGTTGAGCCTCGCGGAACGCGCCCCGCCGTCGAGCTCTTGCCTCGCCCGTTTTCCAAACCGGAGCGGCTGTCAAGGATCGCCTGCGGCGACCGCCGCCGGCGGCGCGCCTGAAAGGCGCGTCCTTGACAGCCGCAGCGGTTTGGAAATTTCGCCGCCAAGAGCTCGACGGCGAGGCGCGTTCCGCTCTCCTTCCGGCCTTCGCGTCGCTCCGGGGGACGGCGGACAGCGGCGTCCGCCGCTCAGTTCTGGATCGGACGCAGCGCGGCCTCGAGCGCATGCAGCCGCGCCAAGCCGGCGGCGTCGCCCTTGCCGAACGGCTCCTCGCACAAGGTGACCAGCGCCGCGCCGTCGGCGAGCGTCTCGACCTCGACGTCGGCGGGGTATTTCGCCTTTGCGGCGAGCTCCGGCGGCAGGTAGGTGATCCAGCCGATCCAGGGCTCGAGGATGCGCCTTGCTTCCTTAGGTTCAACGATATGGGGATGCAGGCGCAAGTATTCGGCAAACTTCAGACCATTTGGCGATAGATCGGGGATCGACGGCAGGTCGAGCGTGTAGAAAGAAAACATCGCGCACATCTCCGCCGGCCGCCAAACTTCGCGCGCGAATTTCATCAGCGGTCTCAACTCGGAGGCGCGCCACGGGCGGCCGGTGGATGGGCGCGTGCTGGAAAGCCGCATGAAGACATAGTTCGGATGGATGGAGGCGCTCTGGCCAAATTCGCCGACATGGCAATCGGTGTCGGCGTAGCTCGACTTGCGGAAATCATAGGGCGGCGGTCCCGCGTGGCCGCCCCAGATGTGGCTGCCAAGCTCCGGCCAAGGGCCAGGCGGTAAGTCGTACCGGGCCATATTGTCGATCAAGAGCTGCTTCGCCGCGGCCTCGCCCAGCGGGACGGGAACTGTCTCTTTCTTGGTCTTCGGCGACTTGAGCCAGCTTCGATAGATCGGGTCGAAGTCCGGCAGACCGCTAACAAATCGGCTGAGCCGGCCGGCGTCGTCAGCTTGCGACGGGTCGCGTGGCTCCCACCACAGATAGAGTTTCAGTTCAGTCATCGCCGACCTCCCGCCAGTTCGGATCGTAGATAATGGACAGGTTCGGAAAGCGCCTTTCGTCTTGTATCTTCGCCAATCCACGGTAGGTCTTCTCAGTTTGCGCGTGCCATTCGACCACGCGACCGGCCATGGCGGCGACTCTCGCTTGCCTTTCCATCTGGACTGCTGGGTCGTTCTCTGGATAGACCCAACTCTGCAAACCGTTGCGGGCGTCAGGGTCGAAGATGTTGTCGTTCTTCGCCTTGGCTTCGAGCAAGAATCCCGTTGCCTCGTCGCAGCCGTCGAATCGGACGCCACCAACGGAGATCGCCAACCCGTAGGGCAGCCGGCTGACGTACTCCTGATAGGCGATCGCGTTCGCCGACTTCGTCGTCTTTGGCTCGCGCGTCGGGTCGGGGCAGAGCCGCGGCTCGTTGTCGTTCGCGACTGGGATTGCGGCCGGCTCGCCATCTTTGCGGCGCAGATCGGCGACTGCGCGGTCGAGCGCGTTGACCGTGGCGACCAGGGTTTGCCGTTGATCCGGGCCGCTGACCACCCTGGCGACGGCGTGACCATTGCGATCGTAGACGAAGCTGTTCGGCGCTGCGCCGCCGATGGCCAGGATTCGCCACTGGCCGTCGACCAGGACCTTGAGCGTGACCGCGGTTTCGGTTTCGTCGTGCGCCCAGCGATAGGCGACGTCGGGACGGCCGGGGAGCCGGCCCTCCTCGACGAGGCGATTGTCGCTCGGCACGAAGATCGCATCGAACAGGATCGCCGCGGCGGAGAAGCGCGCAGCCAGCGTCGCCAGCCCGCGCAGGGCGGTCGACGACAGGTCTTCGGCGAGCAGCGAGTCGACGCGGGCCGCCGGCGCCGAGGAAACAAAAGCCAGCGACGCGCCGCCGCGCGACGGCGCGCTCGCCGCTGGGTGTGGCTCGGTCTTCGGCGCGTCCGCCGCCGGCGCCCCTGACGTCGGGGCGAACCAGCCGGGGTTGGGCGGCGCCCCGGTTCGCGGGTGCTTGTCGTCCCAGTCGGCGTCCGTCTTCAGCAACCCGCCGGCGGCGAGCTCAAGGGCGAGACGCCGTCTTTCCAGGTCGCCAAGTCGGGCGCCCGCGAAGGCGGGCGGGTCGGGAAGTTGCAGCAGCAAGGCGGCGATCTGGGCGCGAGCGAGCTCGCCGTTGCTCAATGCGGCGGCGACCACGTCGACGCCTCGGCGCTTGCGTCCAAGATCGAGCGGAAAGCCATAAAGCTTCGAGAGTTCGCGGCTGAGGTCGCCTTCGTCGCGCCGCGTCCAGGCGTCCTTCGCGTCGCGCGCCAGCAGTGCAATGCCGCCGACCCGCAGCCCGTTGGCGCCGCAATCAATTCCTCCGGCCCGCAATCGGAAATGACGCGCGAACGACAGATCGCCCATCTCGTGCTCCCTTGACATTCTGAAATTCAGTAGAACATAAAGTGAACATTTGAGCAAGTGTTATGTCGCGCGCCGCTCGCGACGCGTCGTCGCGGCGTACGAGCGCCACCGCGCCGAGTTCCGTTCTTCGGCTTCTTTGGCGGGCCGTTTCTGTTAGCGAAATCACGTGGTAGGCGGGGCCGGACCGCTCTCGCCCCGAGGTTGACGGTATTCTTCCGGATGGCGCGCGCCCGGTGGCCGGTCGATAGGCCCAAGAAATCGACCAATCGATGCCAATAGATGGTGAAACCCGGCAGATCGGGGACAGCCGAAATCTCTCTTTGAAATCAAGAGCGCGACTTTCTGACGATCGGGCGCGCGGTGTTTGACGACGCACTGAAGAATTTTGCTTATGGATCTCAATGTGTTACGATGACTCAAAACAATAGAGTGGGAGTGAGGGGTGGATACGCTAGCATAGTCTGGAGCAGAATAGAGTAGGAAAGGCAATGGGTTGCGGGGTATTTCGTTGACGATCCGCGATGCATCGTAAATCGAGAAACGACTTCTCCTAAACGATTGATGTCTTTCGGCGCGCCTTGCGAGATACCGACGGTCAACGAGGCCAGCAGGACAATTTGACGGGCATTCTGACGGCGCCGTCCGAACCGCAAGGGATCACTTGGGCGAATACCGTCAAATCGCAGCGTCGGGCCTGACGGTAGTTTTTCGAGCGCCATTTTCCGACGACATCAGGCAGACAACTCCACTCATCGATCCTGAAGCGGTTGGTCATGAGCGCAGCATCGGGATCCAACTGCGTGCGCATGGCTCGGACTCTCAGTCGGGCTGCGTCAGTCTTCATGGCCACGGCGCGTCGACTTCGGCCGTTGACAAACAGAACCGCATCGCCGGTGTGATGCTGAAGGCCGGAATGGGCGCGAGTTCGATCCTGTCGAGTTGGCGCGGCGTCGCGCGGGTCGCCGATGCGATCAGATTGAAGGCCCTGCCGCAAAACATCCCGCCGCAGCAGAGTGCAGCCGACGACGCCGCTCCGCCGCCGCTCAGCTCTGGATCGGACGCAGCGCGGCCTCGAGCGCGTGCAGCCGCGCCAGGCCCGCGGCGTCGGTCTTGCCGAACGGCTCCTCGCATAAGGTGACCAGCGCGGCGCCGTCGTCGAGCGCCTGGACCTCGACGTCTGCCGGGTATTTCGCGCGCGCGGCGAGATCGGGCGGCAGGTAGGTGATCCAACCGACGGGGGGTCTGAGCTGTCGCTCGCCTGCGGCCCACGTCGGGTCAGAGATCTTGGGTGGGCTGTAGAAGGAAAACATCGCGCACATTTCTGCGGGATTCCATACTTCGCGCGCAAACTTCATCAGCGGCCTCAGTTCTGACGCGCGCCACGGCCGTCCGGTCGACGGACGCAAGTCGGAGAGCCGCATGGCGATGTCATTGGGATGAACGGAGGCGTGCCGGCCGAAGGCGCCTATCGTGCAGCGCGTATCGGCATAGCTCGACTTGCGAAAATCATAGGGGGTCGGCCCCGCGTGGCCGCCCCAGATGTAGCTTCCCAATTCCGGCCAAGGGTCAGGGGGAATGTCATATCGATAGACATTGTCGATCAGGAGTTGCTTCGCGTCAGACTCGCCGAGCGGGACAGGAACCGTCTCTTGTCTGGTTTTCGGCGAATTCAGCCAACTCTGATAGATCGGGTCGAAGCTCGGCAGGCCGCTAACAAAGCGCGCGAGGCGGCGGGCGTCGTCGGCTTGCAAAGGGTCGCGCGATTCCCACCACAAATTGAGTTTCAATTCGGTCATTACAGACCTCGGATCAGTTCGGGTCGTACTCGACGAACAGGTTTGGAAAGTGATTGTCGTCTGCGATTTTCTTCAGTCCCCGATAGACCTTCTCGATTTGGACGTGCCAGAAAACCACCCGGCCCACCGCAGCCGCGGCGTCCGATTGTCTTCGCATCTGAATTACGGGGTCATTCTCAGGGTACACCCAGCCATTCAGGTCATCGTTGGCGTCAAACAGATGCTCGTTGTTCGCTTTGGCTTCTTTCAGGAACCCCGTTTCTGGAGCGCAGCCGTCGAATCGGACGGTCCCGATGAAGATCGCCCAGCCATACGGCAGTCCGCTGACGTATTCCTGATAAGCGATCGAATTGGCCGACTTCGTCGTCTTTGGCTCTTTCATCGGGTCAGGGCAGAGCTTGGGCTCGTTGTCATTGGCGATCGGCGCGGCGACCGGCTCGCCGTCCTTGCGGCGTAGCTCCGCGACCGCGCGGTCGAGGGCGCTATTCGTCGCGACCAGCGTTTGTCGTCGATCCGGACCGCCGACCACTCTGGCGACGGCGTGGCCGCCGCTGTCGTAAACGAAGAAGCCATTCGGCGCTGCGCGTCCGACTGCGAGCGTTCGCCATTGGCCGTCGACGAGGACCTTGAGCGTCACCGCGGTTGCGGTTTCGTCGTGCGCCCATCGGTAGGCAACGTCGGGACGGCCGGGAATGCGGCCTTCTTCGACAAGCCGGTTGTCGCTGGGGATGAAGATCGCGCCGAACAGGATCGTCGGAACGGAAACGCGGGCGGCCAACGTCACGAGACCGCGCAAGGCGATCGCGGGCAGGTTTTCGGCGAGCAGTGAGCCGGCGGCGGCCGCCGGCAGAGGGGGACGAAAGGCGCGCTCTGCGCCGCCGCGCGAGGCCTCGCCGGCCGCTCGACTCGGGCCGGTTTTCGGCCCGTCGGTTCCCGTTTCCCCCGACGTCGGCGCGAACCAACCGGGATTGGGCGGCGCGCCGGTTCGCGGATGCTTGTCGTCCCAGTCGGCGTCCGCCTTCAGCAGGCCGCAGGCGGCGAGTTCGGAAGCGAGACGCCGCCGTTTCTCCAACCTGTCGGGTTCGGCGTCTGCGGACGGGGGAGGGTCGGGAAGCTGCAGTAGCAACGCGGCGATCTGGGCGCGCGCAAGTTCGCCGTTGTTCAACGCGCCGGCGACCGCGTCGATGCCCCTGCGCTTGCGTCCGAGATCGAGCGGAAAGCCGTAACGTTTGGAGAGTTGGCGGTTCAGGTCGCCTTCGTCGCGCCTCGTCCAGCCGCCCTTTGCGCTGCGCGCCAGCAGCGCGACGCCGCCAACCCGCAACCCGTTCGCGTCGCACTCAGCCCCGCCGGCGCGCAGCCGGAAGAAGCGCACGAACGACAGATCGCTCATCTCTTGCTCCGCTGATTTTCTGAAATTCAGTAGAACATAAAGCGAACAATTTGGCAATCGTTATGACGCGGGTCTCTCGCGTCGCTTCGTCGCAACGGACAGGCGCCGCCGCGCCCAGCTCATATCTTCGTTTTGTTCGGCGACCGTTTCTGTTCGTAAGATCTAGCGGTCGGCGGGTCTGCTTCCCTCGCGCGGCGAGGCCGACGGTATTTCTCCCGGTGACGCGCGCCCCCTGTCTTGTCGGTCGGATCAAGAAATCGACCAATCGATGGCGATAGCCGCTGAAACCGCGCTGATCGCAAATTGCCGAAATGTCTTTTTGAAATCAGGAGCGCGACTTTCTGACGATAGCGCGCGCGGTGTTTGAGCGGGTAATCAAGACAGTTTCATATGAATTGCAATGTGTTACGATCGCTCAAAATAATAGAGTGGGAGTAGAGGGGCGTACATTAGGACGCCAGAGGATAGCCCAGCGTGCAGTCGGCAAGTTGCCTGTGCCGATAGCTGTCGATCGTTAGTCGGCCTCTCGCCTTCACGGTGCTCGGACCCGTTCATGTGAATCCATATCCAGTGGTGGCGAAGCAATTTTCGCATTCGTCGGGCCTGAGGAGAATGCAGATCTGGCCGATGGCCTTCCAGAGTTCATTAGTCATACGGACAGCGCTAATGCCGGCCGAAAATCCGCTACGGCGGCGGTGGAGTCTTCGGGGCAAGTCCAATAAAGCCGGAATCTCCCGGCTCGCGTGGTTCAACGCGCGGGGCAAGCTCAGTTGAGCCGAAGACCAAGCTCTCGTCGAGACGTTCGTCGCGCGCGCGATCGTTGAAGCTCTCGCAGAATGCATTCTGCAATTGCGGACGTGGTTTTCGACATGGGGGCGGCTACGCTGGCGGAACCGAATGCGATGTCGGTGGCAGTGGCTCCCCGTCGAGTTCGATCAGGTCGGCGAGATCGCGGACCGCAATTCGACCTGCGAGACCGAGCGCCTCCACGGCGGAGGCGTACATGACCTTGTCCTTCGGACAGGCGACGACGAAGTCGCGCACGTCGCCGAGCGCGATCGCCTCCTTGATGCGGTTCTCGCTCGGCCGCTCGACGCTGGCGCCGTCGTCCATCCAGATTCGCCCGCCGCCGGCGCCGCAACAGAACGAATTGTCCTTGCATCGCGCCATTTCGCGCAACCGATAGCCGGCGCGCTCGATCAACTGTCGCGGCGCATCGTAGCCGCCGCTGTAGCGTCCGAGATAGCAGGGATCGTGATAGGTGACGACCTCTCCGTGCGCCGCTTTGAGCCTGAGCCGGCCCGCCTCGATCAATTCCAGCAGCAGCGTCGAATGATGCGCCACGGCGTAATGCGCGCCGAGCGTCGCATATTCGTGACTCAGCGCATTGAGGCTGTGCGGATCGCTGGTCATGATCCGTTGGAAGCGGCATCCCGCGAGCGTCTCGATGTTGTGCTGCGCCAGCAGCTCGAACAGCCCTTCGTCGCCGGCGCGTCGCACGTCGTTGCCGCTGTTGCATTCGCCGTCGTAGAGAATGCCGAAATCGACGCCGGCGGCGTGCAGCAGCGTTGCAATCTTGTGGGCGCCCTCGTGCGCGCGAGGGTCGTAGGAGGCGTAGTCGCCGACGAACCACAACACGTCGACGGCTTCGCGTCGCGCGTCCTTGATCTTGAATGGCAGATCCTTGGTCCAGCGCGCCCGCGCCCGCGCCGGCTTGCCCATCGAGTTGCCGTTGCGCTGCAGGTTCGACAGCGCCTCCTGAAGCGTCTGCTCGATCTCGCCTTGCTCGATCAGGCGTCGGCGCAACGCGACGATCTTGGGAACGTGTTCGATATGGAGAGGACAAACCTCCATGCAGGCGCGACAGGTCGTGCACGCCCAAAGCGTCGCCTCTCCGATCACCTCGCCGGCCAGCCGTCGATCCGACGCTTCACCCCCGGCGGCTATCACCTCTTGGCGCAGATCGGCGACGAGGATCTTCGGGCTCAACGGCAAGCCAGCGGCATAGGCCGGGCAGGCCGCCTGACAGCGTCCGCACTCGGTGCAAGCCGCGACATCGAGCACGTCCTTCCACGTGAGCTGACCAACGCCCTCGCCGGCGTTGGCGGCGTCGGCGAGCGGGATCGACGGCGCGGGCGGAAGCTGGCCCTTCGGCGCGAGATTGCGGAAGTAGACGTTCGGCGCCGCGAGGAACATGTGGCGGTGCTTCGAGCCGGGAATGTAAGCGAGAAAGACGAGAATGGCGCAGACGTGGGTCCAGTACGCCGCGCGCTGGCCGCTGGCGGCGGCGGCCGCGGTGACTCCCATCGCCTGGAGCAGGTCGGCGACGGCTCGGCTGACCGGCCGCCAGGCGCCGAGCGCCGCGTCGCCGGCGCCAATGCGGAAGCCGGCCTCGAGCAGCATGCTGACGATGATCGCGACAATCAGCAGATAGATGACCCAGGCGTCGAGCGCGTTGGATCCTTTGAACCGCTCCGGTCTGGTCACGCAGCGTTGCCAGGCCGCCATCAGGACGCCGAACGTCAGGATGACGGCGAAAACGTCCTGTAGCAGGGCGATCCACGTGGCGCCGCCGATCCAGACCAGGCTGAAGCCCGGAAACATCACCGAACCGAACGACTGCGCGATCGCGGTCATCAGCACCAGGAATCCGGTAAAGATCATTGCGTGCAGGACGCCGGAATAGCGGACTTTCAGCAACCGCTGATGCAGGAGGGCGCGCGCCACGCCGCGAAGCCGCTCGCGCGGATTGTCGAACCGCGCCGCCGGCGCCGAGGCGAGCATGGCGCGGGCGAGCCGGCGAAGCCGCCAGCCGGACACGGCGACCGCCGCGACAACCAGGGTCCAGAGGACGAGCGCGTTCGCCGCCATGGTCAGGTCTCCCGGCCTTTGCCGAGCCGTTCGCCGGCCTCGAGGCCAACGAGGATTGCGCCGGCGTCTTGCTTCAGCGCGAGCGTTTCCTCAAGCGCCTGATCGTCGAATTGGACGAGCTTCAGATCAATCCATTCGCGGTCGACGTCGTTGCCGCGCTCGGCGGCGCCATGGTCTCCGCCGGCATCGGCAACGAGCCGCAACGCGACGCCGATCCGCATGAAATCATTTCCTTCCCCGACGCCGCCGCCGCCTCGACAGCCGCCGTTTGTCTCGCTCTCGCGCATCCGGCGGCATCTGCCGCAACGGCGCAACGACCTCGCTTCCTATTGGACGCGCCACGGGGGCGCGATGCGGCATCGTGTCAAGTTGACGCTCACCAACTCCGGTGACACCGTGCAATGGAAACTGAGTTCCTATATAGGAACTCGGGGATGGGAAGACGGATCGCCGGCGTTATGAAGGACGGGGAATGCGAGCGAATTGAAGTCACCGCCGTCAATGCCGACGGCGATGCGGAGGCGCGGCGCCCCGCTACGATCGACCTCCCGGCTGTCCAAAGGGGGACTCCGCTGCGCCCGCGGCGAAGAGATTCCTCGAGCTCTCGACCCTCCAGCTCGCCAAATCGATCGGCGCTGGCGTTCGACGGTCTCCCCTAGAGGATCGGGAATCAAGAAGAAAAGTCGCAGCGAGGGAACGCGCGTTGCTCGAGGAGAGGAGAGCGAAGATGAAAATGACGTGGGTCGGGGTGATGGCGATCGGTTTGGCCGCCATGTTGGCGACGCCGCTTATCGCCGAAGCGACGGCGGCTGAAAATTCGACGAACAAAGAGGTCGTGCTCGGCTTCTCGCAGCGCAGAATCGCCGGGAGCGACTGGTGGAAGACCCTCATCCAGGGCGCCAAGGACGAGGCGGCGAAGAAGAACGTCAAGCTCGAAGTGCTCGACGCGAACGGCGACACCGTTCGCCAGAACGGCGACGTCAACACCCTCATTCTGAAGAAGGTCGACGCCATCGTCATCAATCCGAACGATCCGCTCGGACTCGCCCAAGCCATCAAGGCGGCGAACGAAGCCAAGATTCCGGTGGTCGCGGTGAACTGCGCGTTGGACGATTCGCTGCTGAAGTCGATCTACGGCTACGTCGTCGAGGATCAGATCGCGACCGGCGCGCGGGGCGGCTATCTGCTCGGGCCGGCGGTTGCGGCCAAGTACGCAGGCGAGAAGAACGCCAAGGCAGTCGTCATCGGCGGTTATCCCGGCGACGTCCTCAGCGATCTGCGCGCCAAGGGCTTCATGCAGGGCTATCAGAAGTTCGTCGACGAGAATCCGGGCAAGGGCGTTCCGCTGACCTATCTGCCGATGCGCTATGGCCACTGGATCCCCAACGACGCCATGCCGGTCATGCGCGATATCGCGACCGCCAATCCCGACCTCAAGGTCGTCTTCAGCGAGAGCGACGTCATGCACGCCGGTCTGGTGCAGGCGCTCAAGGCGGCCGGCATCTGGGACAACATCTTGATGGCCGAGTACGACGGCTACGAGACCACCGTCAAAGAGATGATTGATAACCCGAAAGGGCCGGTTCAGGTTCTGACCACCAACGAACCGTATCGGCAGGGCGTCGCCGCGGTCGATATGGCCATCCGCGCCGCCACCGGCCACGCCGCGGAAGGAACCGTGTTCGTCGATACGGTCGCCTTCGATGTCTCGAACGCTCAGAAGTACTACGACCCCTCGAAGGTCCTGGTCGACACCGTGCAGTAAAGCGCGGGGAACTGAACATTGAACTTGGCCAGGCGGCCATCCGAGCCGCCTGGTCTCGAAACAGCAAACGTCAGGCCTAGCCTCGAAAGGAGGCGTCTGTGAGCACCGCCCAACAACAAACTGACCGGCCCCTCCACTTCCAGTACGACATCCCGGCAGTCCGAACTCAGCGCATCGAGCACATGCTGGGTTACGTGAACTCGGTGCAGGCCGGCATTTGCATCGAACGCGCGCGCTATGCGACCGAGTCCTACCAGCGCACGGAACACCTGCCGCATGTCATGCGCCGCGCCAAGGCGTTGGAGCACGCGCTGGAGAACATGAGCCTGTACATTCTGCCTGGCAGTCTGCTGCTGGGCAATTTGGCCAGCAAGCCCAATTACTCGCCGCTCTTCCCCGAGTTCACCGTCGACTTCCTCGAAGACGAGATCTTCCGCAGGACGCCGTACTACATGCCCGAGCGTCCGGCCGACCGCTTCGCGGTGGACGAATCGTGGCTGCCCGAGCTGAGGTCGATCATCGATTATTGGAAGCCCCGCACGCATAAGCGTCGCGTTTACGCGCGGCTGCCCAAAGAGGTGCTGATCGCGCAAGACCGCATCGGCGCGATCAACGAGCTCAACTATGTCCATGGCGGCGACGGCCACTTCGCCGTTCCCTACAAGTGGCATGTCGAACACGGCCTCGGCTACGTCATCCGCACCGCCAAGGCGAACCGGGCGGCGCTCGATCTCACCGCCCCGGAGGCGCTGGAGCAGGCGACGTTCTACGATTCGGTCGTCGTCGCCAGTCAGGCGGTGATCGCCTGGGCGCATCGCTATGCCGATTTCGCCGAGGCCGAGGCGGCGAAGGAAGCCGATCCCAAGCGCAAGCAAGAGCTGCTGGAGATGGCGGAGATCGCCCGCTGGACGCCGGAAAATCCTGCCCGCACCTTCCGCGAGGCGCTTCAGGCCGTGACGTTCATGCAGTTCGCGGCGCAAGTGGAAGACAACGCTCAGGCCGTCTGTCTAGGTCGCTTCGACCAGGATATGAACGGGCTGTACATGGCCGACGTGAAGGCCGGTCGCTTGACCCGCGAGGGCGCCCTCGAGCTCATCCAGAATTTCTTCGTCATGCTCTCGGTGGTCGAGCGCGTGCGAAGCTGGATGGACACGTTGTTCTTCCGCGGCAAGCCGATCTTTCAGAATCTGACGATCGGGGGGATCGTCCCCGAGACCGGAGCGGACGCCACCAACGAGGTGACCTACCTTGTGCTCGACGCGATCCAGAACACGCGCACCGTCCAGCCGTCGCACTACGCCCGCTGGCATAAGAATTCGCCCGAAGCCTACAAGATGAAGATCGCGGAGACGATTCGACTCGGCACCGGCTTCCCCGCGGTTTCCAACGACGACATGTATATCGCGGCGCTGATGAACCGGGGCTATTCGTATCTGGATGCGGCCGACTATTGCATCGTCGGCTGCGCGGAGCCCGGTCCGGCCGGACGCCGCGGCGGGCGCACCGGCGGCGCGTGGTACTCGCTGGCGAAGTGCCTGGAGATGGCGTTGTACAACGGCCATGACCCGGTGTCGGGCGAGGTCCTGCACCCTAACGGCTCCGGCAAGGACCTCGCGTCGTTCGAGAGCTACGACGAGGTCTGGGAGGCGTTCAAAGAGCAGGCGATGTACTACCTGCATCTCCAGGTCGTGTTGGACAACGTGATCGACCGGACCTACGAAGAATACATCGACGAGCCCTTGGGCGGCGTGATGGCCTGCCCGGAAACGACGCTGGCGCGCGGCAAGTCGCTCAAGCGTGGCGGCGCCAAATATGACTTCACCGGCCAGCAGACGATCGGCCTGGCGAACGTCGCCAACAGCCTCTACGCGATCAAGCAACTCGTGTTCGAACGGAAGCTGCTGACCGGCGCACAACTGCTGCACGCGCTGCGGACGAACTTCGAGGACATGACCACCGATCCGACCGGCGCCGAGATCGGCCAGATGTGCCTGTCAATTCCGAAGTACGGCAACGACGTCGACGAGGTCGACTTCATCGCCCGCGACGCGCTGATGATGGTTTGCGAGGAGTACCCGAAGCACAAGAACACCCGCCACGGCCGAGGGCCGATCGGCGGCGTGTTCCAGGCTTCGACGACGACGGTTTCGTCGAACACGCCGTTTGGCCAGATGATCGGCGCGCTGCCCGACGGCCGCAAGGCCGGAACGCCGCTCGCCGACGGCCAGTCGCCGTTCCGCGGGACCGACACCTTGGGCCCGACCGCAGCGGTCAATTCGGTCTCGAAACTCCGCCTGGTTCTGCTCTCCGAGGGATCTCTCTACAACATGAAGCTGCTGCCGCAGGACCTGCGCGACTGACCGCGCCAACCCAAACCCACAGTCACCAGCAAGAAGGGATCGCACCATGAACGAGGCCATCCAGACGCTTTCAGCCGCGACCCCGGCGGCGGTCGCAGCAACGCCTGTCGCGCGGCCTGCGCCGACCGGGCGGGCGGGCTTGAAGCGCCTTATCAACCTGCTCGACTACTACTTCGCTCGCGGCGGCATGCAGCTCCAGTTCAACGTCGTGAGCCGGGCGACGCTCGAGGCCGCCCAACGCGATCCGGACAAGTACCGCAGCCTGATCGTTCGGGTGGCGGGATATTCGGCCTATTTCGTCGGGCTGGATAAGACCGTGCAACAGGACATCATCGAGCGCACCGAAGAACGGCTGCAGTAGGAGCGCGTCGGGCGAAGAGACCACCATTCGTCCGGCGCCGCGCCCTCGCCCCTTGCGAGCGGATCGCGAGGCGCCAGGGCGCGGCGACGGAGTCGGTCTGCAAAATGCAAAGTGTCAGCGGCAAAGTCTTCGACATCCAGCGTTGGAGTCTGCACGACGGTCCGGGCATCCGGACCAACGTGTTCTTGAAGGGGTGTCCGCTGCGCTGCGTCTGGTGCTGCAATCCAGAATCGCAGGAAGGCTACTCGGAACTCGCCTATTTCGTCGACAAGTGCATTCGCTGCGGACGCTGCGAGACGTTGTGCCCGCACGGCGCGATCGACACGCATTCGAACGCCATGCGCACCGATCGCAGCATATGCGCCGAGACCTGCTACAAAGACGGCGCCTTCCCTTGCCTGGCGCGCTGCTTCAGCGGCGCCCGCAAGCGCATCGGACCGGAGATGACGACCGAGCAGGTGCTGCGCGAAGTCATGAAGGACAGCCTGATCTACGAGCAGAGCGGCGGCGGCGTGACGTTCACCGGCGGCGAGCCGATGCACCAGTTCAGCTTCCTCTTGGCGCTCGCGCAGGCGGCCAAGGAATCCTGGTTGCACGTTGCGCTGGAGACGTGCGGCCACGCCTCTTGGAAGAAGTATGAGCAGGTTCTGGAATTCGTCGACTTCGTCTTCCTCGACATCAAGCTGATGGACAGCCGCCGCCACGAGGACGTCACCGGACGTCCGAACGAGGTCATCCTCGACAACGCCGTGCGCATCGCCGAATTCATGCGACAGAAGCAGGGCGCGATGGTGGTGCGCACGCCGGTCGTTCCGGGGATCACCGACGCCGCCGACATCGCCAGCATCGCCGAATTCATCCGCGATCGCCTGCCCGGCGTAGCGACTTATGAGCTGATGCCGTACCATCGGCTTGGACGCGGCAAGTATCAGGATATTGGCCAGGACTATCCGTTGGCCGAGTTGCCGCCGGTCAAGGTCGGCGACCTCGCGCCCATGCATGACATCGTGACGAGCTACGGTCTGTCGACCAGCTATCGGCCGCAATCATGAACACGTCCGTTTCAGGCGAAGACGACCCGGCCGGCCAGAGCGCTTCGGGAGGATCCATGGAGGCCGGCCCCGCCTGTTGCGACAAGGGAGACGCGCTTTCCGCTTTGACCGGCGACGTCGTTCTTCAAATTCAAGGGCTCAGCAAAGCCTATCCCGGAGTCAAGGCGCTGAACGCCTGCGATCTGCAGGTGCGTCAGGGCGAGATTCACGCGCTGCTGGGGCAGAACGGCGCCGGCAAATCGACCCTGATCAAGCTCATTTCGGGCGCCGAACAGGCGGATTCGGGCGCGATTTTGCTCGGCGGGCAGAAGGTCGCGTTCCGCACGCCGCACGAGGCGCAGCGCGCCGGCATTTTCACGATCTTCCAGGAACTCAGTCTCGTTCCGGGCCTGTCGGTGGCCGAGAATATCTTCATCAGCGACATGCCGACGAACGGCTTTGGCAGAGTCTCCTGGCGACGCGTCAGAGACGAAGCGGTGCATGCGATCGAATGGCTCGGCTATTCGGTGGACGTCGATAGCCCCGTCGAGGCGCTGAGCGTCGCCGAGAAACAGGGCGTCGAGCTCGCCAAGGCCCTGCGCCGCAACGCCAAGGTCGTCCTGCTCGACGAACCGTCGGCAACGCTGCCCCAGCCGGACGTCGAGCGGCTGTTCGAAGTGTTGCGAGTCCTGCGGTCGCGCGGACTGGCGCTTATCTACATTTCGCACCGATTGGAGGAAATTCGGCAGCTCTGCGACAGCGCGACCGTCCTGCGCAACGGCGAAAGGATCGGAACCTTCGGCGTCGACGGCACGAACGCGACCGACCTCGTCCGCGCGATGATCGGAAGGGACCTGAGATCCAGTCGAGTGGGCGAGACGATAGGCGGCCAGAGAAAGCCGCGCCTCGGCTCGGGCGGCAGCGACGAGGTGGTGCTCTCGGTGCGCGGCGTCGACGACGGCGCCTCGGTTCGCGACGTCAGCTTCGACTTGCACAAAGGGGAGATTCTCGGCGTCACCGGCCTGGTCGGAAACGGCCAGAGCGAACTTGCCGCCTGCATCTTTGGCGCCCGAGGTCGCGTCAAGGGAACGATCGCGGTCGGCGGAAAGCAGGTCGACATTCGCTCGCCGAGCGACGCGATCCGGGCCGGCATCGGATTCCTGCCCGACGAGCGCAAGACGCAAGGGCTCGTCCTGCCGATGTCGGTGACCAGCAACATCACGATGGCCAGCCATCGGGCGTTCAGCCGCCTTTCCGTCATCGACCGCAAGCTCGAGCGCCGAGTGACGCGTGACATGATCGGCTCGCTGAGCATCAAGGTGGGAGGGGCGGGGGCCGACCAGCCTGTTGCGACTCTCAGCGGCGGCAATCAGCAGAAGGTCGTGCTGGCCAAATGGCTGGCGAGCAAATGCAAGATTCTCATCTTCTCGGAGCCGACTCGCGGCGTCGACATCGGGGCCAAGGAAGAGATGTATGACCTGATCAAGAATTTCGCCGCGGACGGCGGCTCCGTCGTCATCGTGAGCTCGGAGCTGCAAGAAGCGCAGATGTGCGACAGGGTCCTCGTCATGTCGCACGCGCGCGTCGTCGGCCATTTGGATTACGCCGAGATCGATCCACACGGCGAGGTCATATTGAGGCTCTACGCCGGCGAACATGAGGGGACACACTGACATGAGCAGTCAGGAGATCAAGCTGCTGGAGGGGTCGACCGGCGGCGCCAGATTGTGGGTCGGGTTCCGCAAATACGTCCTCTACAACTATCTGCTCTGGGTGTTGGTGGCGACGTTCGTTCTCGGCGCTTTCGCGTCGCCCTATTTCATGACGAGCCGCAACATCTGGAACGTGCTGACGTTCGCCGCGGTCGTTTCGGTGATCGCGGTCGGGCAGTTCCTCGTCGTGGTGACTGGCGGCATTGATCTTTCGGTCGGCTCGATCGCTGCGCTGACCACGGTTGTCGCCGCCGTATTGATGAAGGCCGGCTATTCCGCTCCCGTCGCGGCGATGGCGGCCCTTGTGGCGGCCGGCGCTTGCGGCGCCATCAACGGGGCTTTGGTCGTCAAAGCGAACATAACGCCGTTCGTGGCGACCTTGGCGATGATGAGCATCGCCCGCGGCACCTCGTACATGGTGCAGGAGGGTTCGCTCATCGGCATCACTGACGACCGATTCATTGGGGCGTTCGCGGGCAAGGTTGGCGCGGTTCCGTCGCCCGTAATCATTTTCCTGCTAGTGATGATCGTCTTCGCCTATGTGATGCGGGATACGACATTCGGCAGACGCCTCTATGCGATCGGCGGCAATCGCGAAGCCGCGCGTCTCTCGGGCCTCCCAGTCGGCCGGAGCATCTTCAGCGTCTATCTTCTCAGCGGATTGGCCAGCGGGCTTGCCGGACTCATTCTGGCCGCGCAACTCACCCAGGGAAGTTCGTTGCTGGCGCAGGGCTACGAACTCGACTCGATCGCGGCGGTGGTGGTCGGCGGGGCGTCTCTGGCCGGCGGAACCGGCACGCCTGTCGGCGCGGTCGTTGGCGGCCTGATCATCGCCGTGCTCGGCAATATCATGAACTTGTTCCAACTGAGTTCGGAGCCGCAGATGGTGGTGAAGGGCATCCTGATCATCATTGCAGTGATGTTTATCAGCGGCACTGGAACTGGATCGGCTTCCAAAGGCGCGTGGGCCAACTTGAAGAACGCTCTTCGTTCTGTCGGCAGAGGAGGCGGCAGCTGATCTGGCCGCTGTCTGGGCCAACAGGCGCGGTATCGACGCGGCGCATGCGACGACCGATACGGTCTCGATGGCGCGGCGGTCGGCGGGTCGCCAAAGGCGCGGACGACGGAAGCGTTGGATTTCGAGTCTCGACTCGGCGGAGGCACAATCAGAACGCGGGAACCCGCCGGCCGGGCGGGGCACATCCTGTGTGCGCTAACAGTTAGCGCTTCAGGTCGGATCGCTCGCACCGCGATCGCTTCGCCAAGGCCGCGCCGCGCGGCACCGAACTATTGAACTCCGATTGATCCGCAATTTGAGGGTCTTCCTCTGAATAGTCCGGCGTCGCAATTCCCATCGTGAATGAGGCGGCCCCATCCGGGGGACATTCCCCGATAAGCCGCTTGACAGCCCATAGGCGTTGCGGCATCGTTGTGAGCGTTAACAAAAAGCAGCCAAACTAGTTCCCAGGGAGGTACGACCGTGATCGAGCCCTTTGCCTGCGTCGCCCTGTCGCCGCGGACCTTCTCGATCGAGAAGCGCTCTGAAGCGCTGAAGAACGTCAAGCGCATCTGCGACTTCATGGACACAGCCTGCATGGTCGGGGCGTGGGAAGGCGCGCCGGCGCGGCTGGTCGTCATTCCGGAAATGGCGATCCAGGGGATGATCGCCCCGAGTCACATTCCGGGCAATCGTGAGCGCGAAAAGGCGCTCGCGATGGAGATACCCGGCCCCGAGACCGACGAACTCTGCCGCAAGGCGAAGGCGATCAACGCCTACATCGCCGCCGAGCTCTACATGGTGAAGGACGACGACTTCCCCGACCGTTACTTCAACGTCGCCTTCATTTGCAGCCCGAAGGGCGAGATCGTCTACAAGCGCTACAAGGCGACGAGCGACGCCTACGAAGGCGGCATGCTCGGCAATTCCAACCCTCACGACTATTGGGACGAGTGGGTCGCCAAGAAGGGCGGCGGCGATCCGATGGAGGCGATCTTTCCGGTCGCGCGCACCGAGATCGGCAACATCGGCATCGCGATCTGTCACGAAGGCGTCTATCCCGAGATCGTCCGCGGCCTGGCGATGAACGGCGCCGAGATTGTCATTCGTCCAACCCTGATCGAGCCGGCGGTGATGAGCGGCAAGTGGGAGCTGCAGAACCGCGCCCATGCGATGTTCAACCAGGTTTACGTCGTCGCGCCGAACCTCGGCCCCGAAATTCAGAAAGACGGCGGCGTCGTCGACCTGTTCGGCGGACGATCGATGATCGTCGACAATCGCGGCGTCATCGTCGCGCAACAGACCGGCTGGACGTCGGGCGACAGTTTCGTCACCACGGTCATCGACATGGAAGCGCTGCGCCGTGCGCGCATCGCCAACGGTCTCAACAACCAGCTCAAGGATCTGCGGACGGAACAATACGCCGCGATCTACGCCAAGCCGATCTATCCGAAAAACCAGTACCTGAAAGAACCGCCCGCCGAGGGCTGGCTGGCGCGGGAAGAGGCGACGCGCGCCAAGACCATCGAGGAACTGGTGAAGCGCGGGGTGTTCGTTCCGCCTTCGAAGTCGTGATCGCCTGAACAAACCATAAGTCGGAGGAGACGTCCCATGGCGGTGAAAGTCATGCGCCGGTTATTGCTGCTTGGCGCGGCGGCGATGTTGACGGGGGGCGCGATCGGCGCCGCCCAGGCCGACGACAAGTCGTCCGGCAAGGGGCTGACGATCGGTTGGACCCAGCGCGGCCTTTCGGGCAGCGACTGGTGGAAGACAATGATCGCCGGCGCTCAGACCCAGGCCGACAAGATCGGAGCGAAGCTGATCGTGCTCGACGCCAACGGCGATACGACGCGCCAGAACCAAGACGTGCAGACGTTGATCAGCCGCGGCGTCGACGTCGTGGTCATCAACGCCAATGATCCGATCGGCGTCGGCGCCTCGGTCAAGGCGCTGAAGAAGGCTGGCATCCCGCTCGTCGCGGTCAATTCCAACCTCGATGCGAAACTGGTGCCAGACATCTTCTGCTACGTCGCCGAAGATCAGGTGGCGACGGGCGCCCTCGCTGGCGAAGTGATCGGCAAGAAGGCGATCGAGAAGTTCGGCGATTCCGGGACCTGGAAGCTCGGCAGCATCGGCGGCTTTCCCGGCGACGTGATCAGCGATCTCCGCTTCAGCGGCTTCATGAAAGGCTTCAACGACGTCATCGACAAGCATCCCAACGTGAAGGTCGAAGCGTTGCCGATGAAGTTCGGCGAGTGGAAACCGGACAAGGCGCTGACTCCGATTCGCGACATGGCGACCGCCAACGCCGACATGAAGATCCTCTTCAGCATGAGCGACGTGATGAACGGCGGCATCACTCAGGGCTTGAAGCAGGCCGGCTTGTGGGGCGACGGCGTCCTGATCGGCAGCTACGACGGCGGCATGGCGGTGATCAAGCAGATGATGGACGACCCGAAGGGCCCGATGCAGGCTGACGCGTCCAATCAGCCGTGGGATCAGGCGGTGCTCGCCGTCAAGATGGCGGTCGCCGGCTACAACAAGGACGACGGCGCCTGTCCCGGTAAGACCAACTACGTGAAGACCTCGGTGGTGACGCCGGACACCGCGGCCAAATACTATAAGGCTGAGGACACCTATATGCGCGCCGGCGACTGACCGGCTCGTTGGGGCGGCGCCCTCTCGACCCTCCCCGGGGGAGCGCCGCTTCTCTTTTGCGATTGGAGCAAGATGTCGATGATCGCCTCGATCCATGCAAGCGCGCCGTCGGCGGAAGAGCCGATCGACGAGCTGCGCGTCGAAGAGATCGTCAAGACCTATCCCGGCGTGCGGGCGCTCAAGGGGGTGACCTTCAGCGTCGCCAAGGGCACGATCCACGGGCTCGCCGGACAGAATGGCGCCGGTAAATCGACGCTGATCAAGATTCTCTCCGGCGCGCAGGAACCCGACCGGGGTCAGATCTATCTCGGCGGCCGCGCCGTCCGATTCCGCGCGCCGCCCGAAGCGCAGAGCGCGGGCATTCAGACGATCCACCAGGAGCTGAGCCTGGTGCCGCAATTGTCGGTCGCGGAGAACATCTTCCTCGGGCGGGCGCCGCTGAAGGCGATCACCCGCATCGTCGACTGGTCGTCGATGCAGCGGGGCGCGCGGGAAGCGCTGGCGCGCATCGGCTTCGACCTCGATGTGCGCAAGCCGGTCGGCTCCTTTTCGGTCGCCGAGCAGCAGGCCGTCGAACTCGCCAAAGCGTTGCGCAAGAATGCGCGCGTGATCCTGCTCGACGAACCGACCTCGACCCTGCCGCCGCCCGACGTCAAGCGCCTGTTCCAGGTGCTCAAGAGTCTCGCCGAGCAAGGCGAGACAATGATCTACATCACCCATCGCATCGAGGAGCTGTTCGAGCTCTGCGCCGCCGTTTCGGTGCTGCGCGACGGCCAAAACGCAGCGACGATCAAGACGTCGACCAGCAGGCCGAGCGACGTCGTCTCGGCGATGATCGGAAAGGAGCTCAAAGGCTCGATTGCCGACATCGCGCTGAGCGGCGGCCGTGCGCCGCGGCTCGGATCCGGGGCGCGCGGCAAGATGCTGATGGAGGTCGACGGACTTAGCGAAGAGGGCAAGGTCAAGGAGACGAGCTTCCGTCTGTACGAAGGGGAGGTGCTCGGCATCACCGGCCTCGTCGGCAGCGGCCAGTCCGAACTCGTCGGCCTGCTTGCCGGCGCCCGCAAGCGGACCGGCGGCGCCGTTACGTTCGACAGCAAGGCCGTCAATTTTTCCTCGCCGCGTGACGCCATTCGCCTCGGAATCGGACTGATGCCGCAGGACCGCAAGGCGCATGGCTTCATTCCCGGCATGACCGTCGCCGACAATATGTCGATTGCCAGCTTGCCGATGTTCACCCGTTTCAGCATCGTCAACGACGGCAAGATCAATCGAACCGCGTCGGCGATGGCGCGCAAACTGGAGATGCGCATCTTCGGCGTCTCTCAGACCATGGAGACTTTGAGCGGCGGGACGCAGCAGAAGTGCATCCTCGCCCGCTGGTTGGTGCGGTCGGCGCGGTTGCTGATCTGCGACGAGCCGACGCGCGGCGTCGACGTCGGCGCGAAGGAAGAAATGTACGAACTGATCGGCGGTTTCGCGCGGTCGGGCGGCACAGTCATCATCGCCAGTTCTGAAATCTCGGAGGCGGTGTTTTGCGACCGGGTTCTCGTCATGTCACGCGGGTCGGTCGTGGCTGAGCTCGATCACGACGAGATCGACGGCGGCGGCGCGGCGATCATCAGTCATTTCGGCTGACGGGCGGCGTGGTCGGCGAGCGCGAATAGGCGGGGAAGAGGATGGAGCGGTCAACCACGGGGAGCGCGGCGACCATGGCCGGCGGCGGCGCCAAAGCGCGCGGGCCATTTGAGGCGATCGGCCGAGTGCTGCCGCAAACCTATCTCCTGCTCGTCCTCCTGGCGATCATCGTCGTCGGCTATTTCGTCACGCCGAACTTTCTCACCGTCCGCAACTTCGGCAATGTCATCGCCTTCTCCTCCATCATCGCTATCCTCGCGGTCGGTCAGTTCTACGTGATCCTCACCGGCGGCATCGACTTGTCGGTCGGCGCGATCCTGGCGTTTTCGACGGTTGTCGTCGCCCTCAACCTCAGGACCGGCATGGACGCCGGCCTCGCCACGATCATCACGCTGTCGGCGTGCGCCGGCGTCGGTCTGCTGAACGCCTTGCTGGTGGTCTGGGTCCGCATCCCGCCCTTCATCGCCACCTTGGCGATGATGAGCGCGATCCAGGGCTTCAGCTACATCATTCAGTCGAGCAGCCTGATCGAGATCGACAACCAGACGTTCGTCATCTGGTTCTCGGACGGGCGATTGTTCGGTCTCGCCAATCCGGTCCTGATCTTCGTGGTCGTCACCGCAGTCGCGGCGTTCACCAGCCGGTTCACCAGCTTCGGGCGCCGGCTCTACGCGATCGGCGGCAATCGCGAAGCGGCGCGGCTCTCCGGTCTGCCAGTCGCGCGCGATCTCATCGTCACCTACACGCTGTCGGGCGCGCTCGCCGGTCTTGCCGGCCTGCTGGCCGCGGCACAATTGCTGCAAGGCAGCTCGCTGGTGGGTCGAGGCAACGAGCTCGACGCGATCGCGGCGGTCGTGGTCGGGGGCGCATCGCTCGCCGGCGGCAACGGCAATCCGGTCAACTCGGTGATCGGCGTGTTCGTGCTGGCGACGATCATCAACATCATGAACCTCGTCGGCATCTCGTCCGAGCCGCAGCTCGTCATCAAGGGCGCGGTGATCATCATCGCGGTGTTCCTGTCGAGCGCTGGCGGCGTGGGACGCATTTCCGCGACCGTGTCGGGCCTGCTGGGCGGTTCGGCGCGACAGAAGTTGGACGCCGCGTCATGACCAGCGAGCGGAAATCCACGGCGCTTCCCAAGAGCCCTCGGATGATCGACGTTGCGCGGCTTGCCGACGTTTCTCATCAGACGGTCTCCCGCGTGCTCAACGACAGCCCGCTTGTCAGCCCAGAGCTGCGCGAGCGGGTCAGCTCGGCCATCCGTCTGCTCGGATACAAGCGCAATCGCGCGGCGCGCACGCTTGTAACGCGTCGAACGATGAACCTGGGAGTCGTGTGCTTCGGCATTTCCCAATTCGGACCATCGACCACGCTGCATGGCATGGCGGAAACCGCCCACGAAGCGGGTTACGCCACCAGTCTGGTGACGGTCGACAACACCGACCGCGAAAGCGTGCTAGCGACCCTCGAGCATCTCGAGGCGATCGGCGTCGACGGCATCGCCGTCATCGCGCCGGTCAAAGGCGCGATGGACGCCGTCGTCGGGTTTTCCGAGAAGCTGCCGCTGATCGCTTTCGAGCCCGGCGCCGAACATGGCGCGGCGAGCGTGTCCGTCGATGAAGTGCTCGGCGCCCGCATCGCGACGCGGTATCTGCTGGGGCTTGGCCACGAAACGGTATGGCACGTCAGCGGGCCGTCCGGTTGGCTCGGCACCGACGCGCGCATTCGGGGCTGGCGCGAGGAACTTTCCGCCCAGGGCCGGGTGGCGGAGGAGCCGATCGCTGGCGACTGGAGCGCGGCTTCCGGCCAGGCGATCGGCGCCTCACTGGCGCGCAATCGCAATGTCACGGCAATCTATGTCGCCAACGACCAAATGGCGCTCGGCGTCATTCAGGCGCTGGAAGAAGGCGGCCGACGCGTACCGCAGGACGTCAGCGTCGTCGGCTTCGACGACATTCCTGAGGCCGCCTATTTCCGTCCGCCGCTGACCACCGTGCGACTCGATTTCGCCGCGGTCGGACGATTGTGCATCAGCCAATTGCTCAAGTTGATCGCCGGCGAAGCGTCGGATCCGGTGGCTCTGGTGCCCCCTGAGCTGCGCGTGCGCAGCAGCGCCGCGCCGCCGAGCAAAGCGATTGTCCCGAATCCCTTGCGAGAGAAGGCGCCACAATGAAGAGGTCGCAACTTGGCATGACGCGTTTCTCGGTGACCCCGATCTGCGTCGGAACGAGCGCGCTGGGCAACTTTCCGGCCCAGTACGGTTACGAGGTCGGGGAGAAGCAGGCGATCGAGACGATCCTGCGCGTCTTCCAAGGGCCGCTCAACTTCATCGACACCTCGAACGAGTACGGCAACGGCGGCGACAGCGAGCGGCGTATCGGCCAGGCGATCAAGGAGAACGGTGGTCTGCCGAGCGACTTTGTGCTGTCGACCAAAGTGGATCCCATTCCGGGGACGACTAACTTTTCCGGTGAGCGCGTAAAACATTCGGTCGCGGAGAGCCTCGAGCGGCTCGGCGTCGATCGGCTCCAGATCGTGCACTTGCATGACCCGGAGAAGATCAGCTTTGCCGAGGGCATGGCCAAGGGCGGCCCGGTCGAAGCGCTGGTCAAGTTGCGCGACCAAGGCGTGATCGAATATGTCGGCGTCGCTGGCGGCCCGATCGAGCTGATGTTGCAGTATCTCAGTACCGAACTGTTCGACGTGTGCATCAGCCACAATCGTTTCACCCTGGTCGATCAGACGGCAGCGCCGCTGATGGACGACGCGCGACGGCGCAGGGTCGGCTTCATCAACTGCGCGCCCTACGGCGGCGGTATGTTGGTCAGGGGACCCGTGGCGACGCCACGCTATTGCTACGCACACGCCAGCGCGCGAACGATCGCGCGCGTCCAGAAGATGGAAGACGCTTGCAACGCGTATGGCGTGCCGCTGGCCGCCGCGGCGCTGCAATATTCGACCCGCGACGGCCGCATCTCTTCGACCGTCGTGGGCATGTCCAATCCGGCGCGCGTCGACCAGACCGCGCGTCTCTTCGACACGCACATCCCCGCTGCGCTATGGGCGATCCTCGAACCGCTTGCCGCCGAAGGCCGCAACGGCTTCGCTTGACCGGCGGCAGCCTCCCGTAAGTCCCAAGTCGAAGATCGTCATCGTCCCGCTGCGGCGACGCAACGCCGACGGTTCCTTCTGCCCATTCATCGGGAACGGTCGCGATCAGGCGCGGGGAGGGGCGCCGAATTGCAACCGGCGGTCGTCCGGCCGCTCACTTGCGCCCGCGCGTCGCGAGCGGAGGAACTGGCGCCGACGCATCGACTTGTGAGCGGACTGGGTCAGGGCGCGCTCATCGCCGGCGCGGCGATGGCGTCGCTCTCCTCGATCAGAAGCAAGTCGGCGAGGTCGAGGACGTCAAGGCGATCCTCGACGCCGAGCGCCTGGATGGCGGCGGCGTACATCACCTTGTCCTTTGGGCATGCGACGACGAAATGGCGGGCGTCGCCGAGCGCCAGCGCCTCGCGAATGCGGATTTCGCTCGGACGCTCTTTCACCTGCGAGTCGTCGGCCCAGATGCGACCGCCGCCCGCGCCGCAGCAGAACGAGTTCTCGCGGCAGCGCCCCATCTCATGCAGCTTGTAGCCGGCGTGCCCAATCAGCTTGCGCGGTGCGTCGAAGTCGCCGTTATAGCGGCCGAGATAGCAGGGGTCGTGGTATGTGACGATCTCGCCAGCGTTCGGCTTGACCGCGAGGCGGCCGGATTCGATCAACTCGACGAGAATTTGCGCATAGTGCGCGACTTCGTAATTCGCGCCGAGCGCTGGATATTCCTGCCGCAGCGCGTTGAGGCTGTGCGGGTCGGTGGTCATGATGCGGTTGAACTGCGCGCCAGCGAGCGCCTCGATATTGTGCTGCGCCAGCATCTCGAACAGCCCCTCTTCGCCGACCCGGCGCACGTCGTTGCCGCTGTTCTGCTCGCCGTCGTAGAGGATGCCGAAATCGACCCCGGCCTTGTGCAGCAGCATGGCGACCTTGCGCGTCGCAAGCTGGACGCGCTGGTCGTAGGCGGCGAAGTCGCCGACGAACCACAGGATATCGACCGGCTCCTTGCGCGCATCCTTGATCTTGAATGGGAGGTCGCGGGTCCAGCGCGCGCGCATCTTCGGCGCGACGCCCATCGAATTGCCGGTGCGCTGCAAGTTCGACAAAGCGTCCTGCAGCATCGGCGCGATCTTGCCCTCGTCGACCAGGACGCGCCGCATCGCGACGATCTTTGGCACATGCTCGATATGGACCGGGCAGACCTCCATGCAGGCGCGGCAGGTGGTGCAGGCCCATAACGTCGCTTCGCTCACCGATCCGCCGACCAGTGGGCCAGTCGGCGCCGCAAGCGCATGATCGCGCATTGTCATCATCAATTGCTTGGGGCTCAGCGGCAGTCCGGCGGCATAGGCCGGGCAGGCGGCTTGGCAGCGCCCGCATTCGGTGCAGGAATAGACATCGAGCAGATCTTTCCAGCTCAGTAGCGACTTGGCGGCCGCGAGTTCGCCGCCCTCCAGCTTTGGCGGCGCCGGCGGCGACTGCCCCTTGGGCTTCAGGCTGCGGAAATAGATGTTTGGCGCGGCGAGAAACATGTGCCGGTGTTTGGAGCCGGGGATGTAGACGAGGAAGGCGAGGATCGCGCAGATGTGCGCCCAGAACATCGCGTGCGCCCCCGCCGCGGCGCCGGCGATCGAAACGTCAAGGCTCGCCAACCCGCTGGCGATCAGGCTGCTGACCGGCCGCCAGCTCGCCGAAACGCTCGAGCGCGCGAGGATATCGAAGGCCGCCTGCAGCAGCATGCTGACGACGATCGCGGCGATCAGGGCGTAAATGATGGTCGCGTCGGTTGCGTTCGAGCCGGCGAAGCGCGCCGGCCTGATGACGAAACGCTGCCACATCGCCATCGCCACCGCCGCCGAGACGACCAGCGCAAAAACGTCCTGGAGCAGGGCGATCCACGAATCGCCGCCGACCGGGGCGAGGCTGAAACCCGGAATCAGCGCTGCGCCAAAGGCCTGGAGGATCGCCGTGCTCAGCACGATGAAGCTCGCCAGGATCATCGCGTGCAGGACGCCGGAATAGCGCGCCTTCAACAGCCGTTCATGCAAGCCGACCGCTCTCAGCACGCCCTTGAGCCTCAGCCCGGGCTGGTCGAAGCGGTCGGCCGGCTGCGCGGCGCGCATCGGCTTGAGCAGGCGGGCGCTGCGCCAGACAAAGATTGCAAAGGCCGCGCCGATCAGCAGCCAGCCGGGCAGGGGGGAAGCGTTCATCTCAGGTCGCGCCTCCGGTCTTCACTCGGTTGCTCAGCGCTGGAATGAGATCGAGAATGTCGCAGGTCGCGCCGACATGCGCGATTCCGAAGATCGGGGCTTCGGCGTCGGTGTTGACGGCGACGATCATTTCCGCGCCGTTCATGCCTTCGAGATGCTCGGGAGCGCCGGAGACCCCGAGCGCAAGATAGAGCTTCGGCTTGACCTTGCGGCCCGACTTGCCGACCTGGCGCTCCTTGGGCAGCCAGCCGCTGTCGATGACCGGGCGGCTGCCGGCGAGCTCGGCGCCGAGCGCGGCGGCGAGCAGGCGCGCCGCCTCGATATTGTCCTTGTCCTTGATGCCGCGGCCAACGCAGACGATCTTGTCAGCCTGCGTGAGGTCGACGGCGTTCGGATCGGGCTGGGTCTCATCGACCAGCCGGGTGGCGAGCGACTCGAGCGCGGGCGGAGGCGGTAGCGACGTCACCTGCGGCGGCGAGGTTCCCGTCGCCTCGGCGAACGCGCCGGGCACGATGGCGACGACGGCGGGCAGCGCCAGGCGCGAAACGGCGCGCAGCTTGCCGCCGTAGACCATGCTCTCGGCTTCGATCGCATCGCCGCCGACCTTCATGCTCGTGACATAAGCGACGAGCGGACGGCCCGTGCGCGCGGCCAGCGTCGAAGCAAGGTCGAGGCCGATGGTGTCGTAAGCGAGTACGATGGCGGCCGGGTTGCGCGCCGCAACCGTCGCCTCGAGCGCCGCCAAATAGGCTTCGGGATTGTAAGTCTCGAGCGCGGGATGAGCGATCGTCAGCACGGCGTCGGCCGCGGCGAGCGTCGGCGCGGCGTCGACGGCGGTCGAACCGAGCGCCAGCGCCTCGACCGAAGCGCCGATCGCTTCGGCGATCTGGCGCGCGGCGGCGAGCAGTTCGTAGGTGAGCGGCTGAACGGCGCTCTCTTTGGTCTCGACGAGCGTGAGGACACTGGTCATGCCGGGATCTCCTTGATCAGGCCGCGTTCAATCAGCAGCGTCCGCAATTGGCTGGCGACGGTCTCCGCGTCGCCGGCGATCATCGCCGCCGATCGGTTCCGGTCGGGTCGCCGAAGGCCCAAACGCTCGCCAAGAGTCGCTTCAATGTTAGCGTTCACAGTTCTGCTCTCGATCTTGGTCGCGGCAAACTGGCGGAGCTGGCTGCCGGCGACGTAGCGGATCGGACGCGAGGCGGTCTGGACGCCGATGGCGACCGGCGCCGCGACGCGGAAGGTCGCCGCTGCGCCGCCGCTATATTCCTGTTGCGCGAGCACGTCGCCGCCTTCGAAGCGCACCCTGCTTACCGCGCTGAAGCTCGGCCAGCCGAGCTGCGCGCCGACGAACGGCGCGAGATGGCCGAACAGATCTTCAGGGGTCTGAACGCCAGTGAAGAACAGGTCGGCGCCGAGCTCTCGGGCCGCTGCGCCGAATAGCGGCGCGGTCGCCCGCGACGACAAATCGCTGTCGCCGTCGACAGCGAGTTTGAATGCCGCGTCCGCGCCGCGAGCAAGCGCAATTTGTAATGTTCTATCAATGCCGTCGACGTTTAGTCCGACGGCGGTGATTCGCGCTCCGAACTGCTCCTTGAGCAGCAAGGCCTCCTCGAGCGCGTGGTCGTCGAATTCGTTGAGCTTGAGGTCGAGCCACTCGCGATCGAGATCGGCGCCGTCCGCCGTCAATTCGATGTCGCCCGATAGGTCGGGCACTAGCCTCAGCGCGACGACAATGTGCACGATGTCCTCCCTTGTGTGCGGTTCCGCAACCGTCTCGTCGTCGAGGCACGCTGGTGTCGCTCACGCTGTCGATCGTGAGACGGAATGCCGCTTGCGCTGCGAACCGGCGCGGACGAAGATCGCTCTTCGGCGCCACGGTTTTTGGACGACGGATTCTGCCGTCGCCTTTTCCTATTGCACGCTGTCACGATTTCTGGCAACTAGATTGTTAACGAGAACATTGGCCGGGACGCAGCGCTTTTTCGATTTTGCGCTTCGCCTCAGAAGCCGCAACCAAGGGGAGTGAAATGGCTCCAACGGAGAAGTCCAATCGGGTCGCCGACGTCCTCATTGCCGGCGCCGGCGCGTCCGGTCTGGTCGCGGCGAAGCACCTGACGGCCAACGGCTTCGACGTCGTCTGCCTCGAGCAGGGCGATCGTGTCGACCCCGGCTCGTTCTGGGGCGACAAGCCCGAATTCGAGCTGATGATCCAAAAACTTTGGCACCCCAATCCCAACGTCCGCGACCTGACGAGCGACTATCCGATCGACACGGCGGATTCCGACGTGCCGATCCTCATGTACAGCGCGGTCGGCGGCACGACGATCCTCTATGGCGCGCATTGGCAGCGCTTCATGCCGTCCGACTTCAGAGTCAAGACGCTCGACGGCGTCGCCGACGATTGGCCCTTCACGTACGAGGAGCTCGCGCCCTTCTATGCCGAGATGGAGCGCGAGATCGGCGTCTCGGGCCTCGCCGGCGACCCCGCCTTTCCGATCGGCGACGGCCCGCCGCTTCCGGCATTGCCGCTCGGCAAGATGGGACGCAAGGCGGCCGAGGGCATGAACAAGCTCGGCTGGCATTGGTGGCCGGCGCCCAACTCGATCGCCTCGCGCCCGTTCGATGGCCGCAATCCCTGCGCGCTGCGGGGCACCTGCCGCAACGGCTGCGTCGAGGGCGCTAAGGCCTCGTTCGATCTCACCCATCTGCCGGCGGCGCTGAAGAACGGTCTCAGGCTGGTCAGCGGCGCGCGCGTGCGCGAGATCACCGTCAACGAGGCGGGTCTCGCTTCCGGCGCGATCTACGTCGACCGCAACGGCCGCGAGCGTCGCCAGCTCGCCCGCACAGTGATCGTCTGTTGCAATGGCGTCGGCACGCCGCGCCTGCTGCTCAACTCGAAGTCCGCGAGGTTCCCGGACGGGCTCGCCAATTCGTCAGGCCTGGTCGGGCGCAACCTGATGCTCCACCCGTACTCGACGGTGATCGGCCATTTCGACGATTGGCTCGACAGTTGGCGCGGGCCGGCCGGACAGCCGATCCAGTCGATGCAATTCTACGAGACCGACGCCAAGCGCGGCTTCGTGCGCGGCGCCAAGTGGCACGTGCTGCCGGGTGGCGGACCGCTCGGCGGGCCGCCAAAGCCAGGTCGCGCCTTCGACGAAGCGTGGGGTGAAAGTTTTCATCGCAATCGCGAGCGCATCTTCGGCCGCTCATTCGAATGGGGCATTATGGCGGAAGATCTGCCCGAAGAGGCGAACCGCGTCGAACTGCATTCGAGCCTGACCGATAGCGACGGCATACCGGCGGCCAAGATCGTCTACAACTACTCCGAGAACACCAAGCGTCTGTCGCAGTTCCATCTGGCGCGCGCGACCGAGGCGATGGAGGCCTCGGGCGCATCAAGCGTCACCGTGCGGCCATTGATGACCGATCGCAGCGAACACAACACTGGCGCGAGCCTGATGGCGACCGGCCATTTGATGGGCACCTGCAGGATGGGCGACGACCCGCGCGCTTCGGTTGTCAATCAATGGGGCCAAGCGCACGACGTGCCAAACCTGTTCGTCTACGACGGCAGCGTCTTCGTCACGAGCGCCGGCTTCAATCCGACCGGCACCATCTGCGCCGTGGCGCTGCGCTCGGTGAAGCACTTGATCGCCAATCGGCGCGACCAGGAGGCCGCGGCATGAGCGACATCATCAACGACGAACTGCGAAGCGTTTTTGTGGCGATCGCCGACGTCCTGATCCCCGCGGATCGCGGTCTTCCCTCGGCCAGCGGCGCTGACGTCGGCGGCGCGACGCTCGATCGCATTCTGACTCTGCGCGACGACGTGAAGGAGCCCTTCTTTCGCGGCCTGCGCGCTGCGGTCGGCAAGCCGGCGGAAGCTGCCGCCCGCCTGCTCAACGATGTCGACCCCAAGGCGCTCGCGGCAATCGGCCTCGTCGCTTCAGCGGCCTATTATATGAACGAAGAGGTGCGGAAGAAGATCGGCTATCCGGGCCAGGACAGCAGTCCGATCGATCCCAACGCGCCGCCGGAATACATGCAGGACAATCTTCTGCAGCCGGTTATCGCGCGGGGGCCCATCTACCGGCCGACGCCGGGCCGCTGACCGGCTGGGCTTAATCGCCGACGCCGATCCGCGCGCGAGCTCTTCGGGCGCGAGAAGTTGCCTGCTTGGCCGGCGATTGAGGCGGCAGACCCGTCGATTGAGCGGTCCGGGAGCGCGGCGCAACGAGGCTACGCGCGCGGCGGCGTCACCTGAAGAATCTTCTCGATTTCCTTGGCCGCGGCCATGAGCGGTTTGGCGAGCGCCCGCAGCCGTTCCATCGACGCCCGCTGCAGCGGCAGGGTGAAGCTGATGTGCACGGTCGGCCACGGCGGAACGGCGGCCGCGACGCCGACGCAGCGCACGCCGTCGTAGGCCTCCTCGAGGTCGATGGCGTATCCCTTTTCTCTGACCTCCACCAAACGCGCGAGCAGTTCGGCGGGCGTCTTGACGGTGTTCTTGGTCCTCGGCGGGAATTCAGCCGGGAGCGAATCGAGGAACGCATTGTCGGTCGACAGGGCCATCGACGCGAGGCCGCCCGCGGTCGCGTAGGCGGGATGCCGGCGGGCAATGTGAGCCCCGACGCGAACGATCTGGTTGGGCGGATCGAGGCGCTGCAGCATGACCTCCTCCCCGCCATAAACCACGCCGAGGTGAATGGTCTCTTTGCACTCGCTGACCAAGCGCTGCATCACCGGCGCGAGAATGGTCGGCAGGTCGTCAGGGCCTGCCGCGTAGCCAGCGGAGAATTCGAGCGCCGCAACGCCGATGGAATACTTGCCCGTCGCCAGATCCCGGCGGAGAAAATTCATCGATTCTAGGGTCGCGAGCAACTTATGGAGCGTGGCCTTCGGCAGCTTGTGGCGCGCCTGGAACTCGGCGAAGGTCAATGACTCCGAGCCGTGGGCGACGTCCAGCAGCAGACGCAGAGACCGCGCAACGCTGCGGTTGACGCTGACCGTCCGCGGCCGTGATCGGTGCGCCGGCTCAACGCCGCGTCGAGAAACAACCTCGTCCATCGCCCCCTCAGGGCCCAACGCTGTCAACGCGCTGCAAATTGAGGCGAGCCGACAAATCCCCGACGACGGAGCGTCGCGCCAGTGCCGCTGACAGTATCAGTCTAGCCTGCGGGCCTCAAGTTGTCCGCTGATGGCCTGAGCCGCCGTGTGACGCACGGATCGCCGTCGCGAAGAACGTGACCTCCGCCCGCGCAGCGGGTTGACGACCGCGACGTCAACGAAATCCCGCTCGTTGTCGGTGACCACCGTGCAGCCGTGCGTCTCGGCGACGGAGGCGATGATCGTGTCGAACGCGCTGCGTGGGATTACGGGGGATTACCGTGGATTACCGGATTACCGTGACACGCCCGTCTTTGCCGATTTGCCTGCGCGGACCTCGCCGTCGAGCTCTTGCCTCGCCCGTTTTCCAAACCGCTGCGGCTGTCAAGGACGCGCCTTTCAGGCGCGCCGCCGCACGGCGGTCGCCGCAGGCGATCCTTGACAGTCGCAGCGGTTTGGAAGTTTCGCCGCCAAGAGCTCGACGGCGAGGCGCGTTCCGCTTCCGCAGCGCTGCAATCGCCTTCGCCGCAGTCAGCGTCACATCTTGCTCGCGCGGCGTCACGAGGCGCTCGACGGCGCGCGGCGCGGGCTCGCGGCGGTCGGCGGCGATGGATAGACTGCGCGGCGTCGTCGGCCGCGCGCGGCGCTTCGCGGCGGATGGCGAATGTCGCCAAGGCTGATCGGCTTGTGGCTGGGCGAAGCCTCGGGGCAGGGCGGATCGGCGGGCAGCGGGGCGCGCATGGCCGCGTTTGCGAACTTTCCCTATGAGATCGTCGAGACGCACGGCGAAGACGCGCTGGCGACCTGGGAGGCATTGAAGACCGCCGGCCGCGGCGCGCCGGTCGTGCTCGGCGAGGAAGAACTGGACAATCTGCTCGTCCCGTTCGATCCGAGAGCGCGGGCGCGACAGACGCCGATCGCGGAAATCCTCGCTGCGGCGGACGCGATTGATTTTCCCGACGATCTCCGTCGGCTGCGCCATGAGGAACACGCCGAGGCCGTGGCCTATTTCAAGACCATCGGGGCGTACGGATTCATAACCGACGAGGCCGATGCGCCGCTCGGCGATTGGCCCGAGGCTCCGTGGCGTGAAACAGGGCCGTCCGACGCCGACGAGCTGTCCGTCGTCTACGACGTCATGACGCGCCAGCCGAAGCCGACCGCGCATATCGCCCTGATTCCCACCGACGATCCCACCGCCATTCCCGCCTATATGCATTGGGGGAATTGGAACGAATGTCCTTCGTCGGCCTACCACGTTGCGGCATTGCGCCTTTGGCGCGGTCGCTATGGCGCCGAACTGGTGGGGCTCGCGTCCAACGCGATGAACCTGCGTGTTTCACGCCGGCCGGCGACGCGCGAAGAGGCGCTCGAACTCGCCCGCGCGCAATATTCCTACTGCAACGACATCGTCGATCAGGGCGTCCGCTCTCTTCGGGCGCTCGCCGCCGGATTGATGGCGAGCCACTGGTGGTTTTTCTGGTGGGACTGAAGCGGGATTGTGGCGACACGCCCGCCTTGATCTGATGTCCGCTCGGAACGCGCCTCGCCCCGCCCCCGTCGGCCGACGGCGAACGCCGTGGCGCGGCGTCAGTTGTCAGCGGGCGCAAATGTCTTTCCGCCTCGCGCGCGAGGCGCGTCGTCAAGGTCCCGACCGTTCAACGCCGAGCCTGGGCGCCGAAGACCCTATGCCGCACAGCCTCGGAGACCTCCTTCGTCAGCGCGCAGAACCACTGAATGACCGGATCGTTGACGCGCAGCGCCGAACCGATGACGGTCGAGGTGAATCGCACTTCCGGAAATGGCGGGTCGCGGACGATCAGCCGAAAGGCCTTGGCGTGTCGCACCGCAAACAGCCGCGAGGTCGTCGCGATCATGTCGGTTGACGACACCGTGGCGAGCGAAGCCATGAAATGGGGCGTGGACAGGCCGATGCGTCGCGCGACGCCGGCCTTGGCGAGCCGCGCGTCGACGTCGCTGGCGCCGTCGCCGAAGATCGAAACGACGACGCTGTCCCAATTGGCGTATTCCGCGACGGTCCACGTCTTCGCCGCGGCCGGGTGTTTCTCGCGCATCACCAGCGCGTAGCGATCCTCGCCGATCACGGTGGAGGCGGCGCCGGGCGGCAGGGGCGTCTCCGCGTCGGCGAAGACGAGGTCGATCGATCCATCGGCGAGCCGCTTGAAGACGTCGCGCGTGTAGTTCTGGATCGACAACTGAACGCCGGGCGCCTCTCTTCGCAAGCGGTCCATCAACTCCGGGACGAACAGGATCGAATGCAGGTCCGCGCCGACGACCTGCAGGACGCGGCGAACTTTCGCCGGTTCGAACGGGGGCGGCCGGTAGATCGCCCTGGCGGCGTTCAAGACGGCGGCGACCCGCGGCGCGATCTCCTCCGCGCGGGGCGTCAAGGCGAGTCCCGAAGACCCGCGCACGAGAAGGTCGTCGCCCAGAACTTCGCGAAGCCGAGCGAGTTGATGACTCATGGCGGGCTGCGTGAGACCGACATCCTCGGCGGCGCGCGTGACGTGACGCCGGCGCAGCAGCGCCTCGAGCGCGGGCAGCAGGTTTAGGTCGACCGAAGCCAAATTCAAATCGCGCATGATAAGCATATAAACTATGAATTTCACTTATGATCAAGCGTCGCGTATTTCCGGTCCTGCGGTCGATCGTCGACGGCCGTCGGCGCCGACCGACGGCGATCTCGCGACATCCTGACGTCGCGTCGTCGGTTGCGGACACAGGAGAAGCAGGCCATGAACATCAAGGGCAAGACGGTTCTGATTACAGGCGCGAACCGCGGCGTCGGCCGCGCCCTCGTCGTCGAGGCGCTCGCGCTCGGGGCGAAGCGGATCTACGCGGGAACCCGCGGCGCGCTCGATGTCAGCGACGCGCGCGTGACGCCGCTCGTCATCGACGTGACCAACGCTGCGGAGATCGCGGAGGCGGCCGGCGCAGTTGCGGCGCTTGACATTCTCATCAACAACGCCGGCGTTGCGATCTACGGCGATTTCGGCAACCTCGATTTGATCGCGCAGCACTTGGCGGTGAATCTGTTCGGAGCGCTCGACGTCGCCCGTGCGTTCCTACCGCAGCTGAAGCGCTCGCGAGGAGCCATCGTCAACATGCTCTCGCTCGCCGCGGTGGCGCCGGCGCCGTTCATGCCGGCCTATTCCATTTCCAAGGCCGCAGCGTTGAACATGACGCAGACCCTGCGGGCCTTTCTGGCCGGCCATGGCGTGACGGTCCACGGCGTCATCCTTGGACCTGTCGATACGGACATGACCCGGGGCCTGGAGATTCCCAAGGCGGCGCCCGCGTCGGTGGCGCAAGGCGTGTTCGAGGGCTTGGCGAATGGCGAAGACGAGATTTTCCCCGATCCCGCCTCGCAGTCGATTGCCGAAGGGTGGCGCGCCGGCGTCGTCAAGGCGCTTGAACGGCAGTTTCAGACGTTCGCGCCGAAGCAGGCCGAGCAGGCGGGGTGACGCGTTTCGACCGGCAATCAATCCAACGAACAGGAGAGCATGCGATGAGCAAGACGGGATATACGACGGCGTTCACCGTCAACCAGTCGCCTCAGGAAGTCTTCGACGCGATCGCCAATGTTCGCGCGTGGTGGGACGGCGACATCGAGGGACGGACCGACCGCCTCGGCGCGGTTTTCACATACCGCTACAAAGACTTTCACCGCAGCACGCACAAGATCACCGAGTTCGCGCCCGGCAAGAAGGTCGTGTGGCATACGACCGACGCCAGCATCAATTTCGTCAAAGACAGAACCGAGTGGAACGGCACCGACATCGTTTTCGAGATCACGCAGAAAGGCGATCAAACCGAACTGCGCTTTACGCATGTCGGCCTCGTTCCGACGATCGAGTGTTACGGCGGCTGCTCGGAAGCGTGGGACTCGTATATCGCCAACAGACTTCGCGGTTTGATCGCCAATGGCGAAGGACGGCGCGACAACGAGGCCTGATCGGCCTCCCAGAACGGAGTTACGGCGACAACTCAGTTATTGCGGCGTGCGGAACGCGCCTCGCCGTCGAACGCTTGCGGAGCCCACTTTTTCCAAACTGCAGCGGCTGTCAACGACGCGCCCTTAAGGGCGCGCCGCCGTGCGGCGGTCGCCGAAGGCGATCATTGACCGCCGTTGCGGTTTGGAATTTTCGCGACCAAGAGCTCGACGGCGAGATCCGTTCCGCTCCGGCTGCTCCGTCTCTCGCAACGACGCGTCATCAATCAGACGTCGCGCGATTCCTTGCGCCTCGCGTGGACGACATGAACGCCAGCCTGTCCCGGCGCGAGTCCTTGAACGGCGCGGCCGAACCTAGCCGCGATCTGCCGGTAATCGATGTCTTCGACGTCGTCAAATCCGTGCGCGCGCAGGATCGTCGCGACGTCGGCCGGCGCGAAACGGCTGGCCCAACGTTCGGCGGTTTTCTCCTGCTGCTCGGACCGCTCCGTGACGAGCTTCCTCATCTCTTCCGAGAACGCTTCGGACGGCTCCATGTAGTCGAACGCCAATTCCGCGTTCGGGATTGACGCCATGAAGTCGAGCGTGGCGTCGATGGCCTCCTGCGTCAGATAGGGCACGACGCCGAGCCAGGTGAAAAACGCCGGCGCGTTCGGCCGAAAGCCGGCGTCGGCGAGTTTCTCGCTCAAATCGTCGCGCTCGAAATCGACCGACGCGAAGACGAGCCACGGCGGCGGCGCGATCTGCGCTTCCGCCAGGCGCCGGCGCTTCCACGCCTGCGTGGCGGGGTGGTCCACCTCGTAGATGCGAATCTGTCGCGCAGCGTGGGGATTGCGCAGCGCGAAAGTGTCGAGGCCGGCGCCGAGGACGACGACCTGCCGAACCCCTCTTGCGACCGCGTCTGACAATGCGTCTTCCGCGATCCGGCTCCGCGCGGCGGAGAGCAGACGGCCGACGCTGGCCAAGGGGTGGGCGTTGGCGAAGCGCAGCGCGTCCTCTTCGTCTTCGCCGAGGATCTTGATGGCGAACGGGTCGTCGAGGATCGCGCCATGATCGAGCCGCTGATGCGCCGCTCGCTGTCGGGCGGGAATCAGGGCTGTGCGGCTGGGCTCATTCGGCTTCATGGTCGAGGTTTCCCTTCTCATCCATCGCTGCGGGCGCGCGCGGCCGGCGCCGGGCCGCCGACATCTTGCGTTCCATTCGACATTTCCCGCTCAATCGGCTCGGACGAGCGGGAGGAAAATCCGATCGACGATCTCTTCGACGTCCTGCGCCGACAACGGCCGCCGCAGCAGCACGAGCTGATGGCGCACGAGATCGAAGGGCAGGGCGGCCAGGCGCGGCGTCAGCTTCTCGGCGGCGATTTCGCCGCGTTCGACTCCGCGGGTCAGAATTTCCATCATGATTTCGGCCCCGCGTTCATGGGCGCGGGCAAACAGCGAGGAATCGCTCTCATGGATGAGCTCTGCAATCAGGCCAAAGACGGCTTCCGGACTCAATTCGTCCACCGCATCCGCAACGCGATGCAGAATGACCATGATGTCGTCCCGTACGGTTCCGGTGTTCGGCGCCTCGAAGGAGGGAACAAGTCGTTTTGCTCGCCATGCGGCGTAGACAAGCCGGGCGCGCGTCGGCCAGCGCCGGTAGATCACCGGCTTGCTCGCGCCCGCCCGGGCTGCGGCCCTCTCGATCGAGAAATTGACGTACCCCGCCTCAACAAGTTCTTGCAGCACGGCCTCGAAGATCGCCGCCTCCAAGACCTTGCCGCGTCTGCGGCTCTTTGCTTCGCGCGCCACGTTTGCCCAATCCGTTGGTCATTGCGATTAGACACGCATCGTTTCTTACGTCAATAGGGTACGATAAGTATCTTATCGGCGGCGCGGTCCGATCGCCGGCCTCTCCGCAACGCCTTTCGCGCGCCGCCGTCCTGTCTCGCATTTCGCGCGTCTTTTGGCGCCTAAGCGGCTGAAAATCCACGATCGGCGAATCAACCTGGCGCGGCTGTCTCCTGCCCTTGACGGGAACAAAAGAGAAACATAGAGTTTCGCGCGTCGGGGCGGCGCGGTCGGGGTTGGCGCGGAGTGAGCGGGTTCGGCCATCCGCGCCCCGTAGCCGCCGAAGCCTTGGCCTCGTCGGATCGACTGGGAGTCGGGCGGACATGGGCGCGTTTGCGAACTTTCCCTATGAGGTCGTCGAGACCAGCGGCGAACACGCGCTCGCGACATGGGAGGAATTGAAGCGCGCCGGCCGCGGCGCTCCCGTCGCGCTCGGCGAGGACGCTTTCGACAATCTGCTGGCCCCGTTCGATCCGAGCGACCGGGCGCGGCTGACGCCGATCGACGAAATCCTCGCCGCGGCGAAATCGATCGATTTCCCCGACGGCCTCCGCCAGCATCGCCGCGACGAACACGCGAAAGCCATGGCCTATCTGAAGACAATCGGCTCGGCGGCAATGGATTTCGGCGTCGAGGAATCGGAGGCGCCGCTCGTCGAGTGGCCCGCCGAGCCCTGGTATGCGACGAGCCTCACCGTCGCTTACGATTTCGCGACCCGCCGAACGAAGCCGACGGGCCACATCGCGCTGATCCCCACCGACGATCCCACCGCCATTCCGGCCTGCATGCAATGGGGGAATTGGAACGAATGTCCGCCGCCAGCCTTTCACGTCGCGGCGCTGCGCGCCTGGCGCGAGCGCTACGGCGCCGACGTGATGACCTGAGCGTCGCGCGCAGGCCGGCGACGCGCGACGAGGCTCTCGAGCTCGCGCGCGCCCAGCATGTCTACTGCAACGACATCATCGATCAGGGCGTCGGCTCCTATCGGGCGCTGGCCGCCGGGTTGATGGCGAGCGACTGGTGGTTCTTCTGGTGGGACTGAGCCGGTTTACGCCGCGCCTTCCTCGCGCTCCGACCCGTCTTGCGCCCCGGCGACCCATCGCCGTCGTCGCAGCGATGGCGCCGATCTGCGTCGATCAATTTCAACGCGCCGCGGGCGCCGCCGACAGCCTGACGGCGCTGAAGAAGACCGGCCAGTGGGAGCAGGCGGCGTTCGTCGAAAAGGGCGGCTGGGCGGTGACGCCCAGTAGCAATTCGGTCGAGTCCGGCGTGACGTAAGCCTGCGCCGCCCTGCTCGACAACGCGAAGTAAGTTCGTCCGGCGCCTCGAGTGCGGCTCGGCGGTCGCCGCCGAGCCAACCATGGCGGAATCCGCTTCCGCCCCATTGCGGCGGCGCGACGCGCGGAATCGCGAGCCGATGACGGGCCTGGACCCAGCATGCGGCGTCGTCGTTCTTGCGCGGGAATGACGCTTGTCGAAGCGCGGCCGTCTCTCGTCTCGAGGGGGACGCGCGCCATCGCGCGTCGCCCCTTTCCTCGCAGCCGGCCGCAACCCACCCCGCCTTGCGATAGCGCGCCGCGGCGTGGATCTGCCGAAAATTGGGCGGCGTCGCCTAGCGCGCGTCGCAGGGCGCGCCGTGGCGCAAGTCCCGCGGTGGCGCGGTCAGGCCGGCGCGAACCGCTCGTCGTTGACGCCTTCGCCCGGCAGGTCCGCCCCTATCTCGGCCGCTTCACCGCGCGCACCTTGCCGCTGCCGCCGCCGCCGCAGAAGAACGCATCGCCGCCGTCCGACTCGAGGCCGGAGACGCCGACGCCGGGCGGCATGTCGAGCTGCGCCAGAACTTCGCCGCTCTCGGGATCAATGCGGCGGATCTCGCTTTCGTCGCCTTCCCAGGTGGCGTGCCACAGCTCGCCGTCGACCCAGGTGACGCCGGTGACGAAGCGGTTCGACTCGAGCGTGCGCAGGATCGCGCCGGTTTCGGGATCGACCTGGTGGATCTTGCGGGCGCGATGCTGCCCGACCCACAACGTCCCGTCCGCCCACGCCATGCCGGAAGCGCCGCCGTCCGGCGTCGGGATGGTCGCGATCACGCGGCCGCTCTCGAGGTCGACCGTTTGGATGCGGTCGCCGGCGATCTGGTAGAGGCGCCGGCCGTCGAAGGCGGTTCCCGCATGGGCGGCGACGTCGAGCTTGCGCGCCATCTCGCCGGTCTTGGGATCGAACGCGGCGAGCGCGTCGCCGGCCGCGATCCAGACATGGGCGCCGTCGTAGCTGACGCCGCCGACGCGCTCGACGCCGGGAAACGGGCCGTATTCGCGCGTGATTGTCGCCGCCGTTCGTTTCATGCGCGTTTCTCCTGCCGCGGCGGTTCGCCTGGCGCGTTCACCCTAGCCGTCGGGCGCAGCAACCGGGAGCAACAAGGTTGTCGGGAAACCCGGGGCCGGCGGCGTCATCCAACGGTGCCCCCGGCCGCGGCCGACCGCCCGCGCCTTGCCGTCCCGCGTCAGGGCTTCGAGCGCGCGCTGCACGGTGCGCGGGCTGGCGCCGAGCGCCAGCGCCAGCGCCGAGCTCGACCAGGTTTCCCCGTCGGCCAGCAGCGCCAGCACGTCGGCGTGCGCGTCGTCGCTCGGCGGCGCGAGCGCGCAGACTTCCCGCAAGCCCAGCGGCTTGAGCGCGAAGCCGTCCTTGGTCGCGTCGATCCTGGCGATTGCGCCCAGCGCTTTGCGCAGCCGGCCGATCTCGACGCGCAGCCGCGCGCGATGCGATTCGTCGGCGCGCCTGGCGCGGAACGCGCGCTTCAGCAGCGCGGTCCGCGACGCGTCGCCGGGCCAGGCCTCGGCGAGCGCGTGGACGAGCGCGAACAGCACCGGGCGCGTCTCCAGCGAAATCGCCTGGCCCGCGCAGCGGACGACGCGACGGCAGGCGTCGACGACGAGGGCCTTCGACGCCAGCAGCGTTTCAACGTCGTCGAGCCGCAGCAGCCGCGTCTCGCCGCGCGCGATCAGCCGCGCCGCGGGGGCGTCGAGTTCGCCGGCCAGGCTTTCGACCTCGGCGAGCAGCGCGGGGATGCCGGCCTGCCGCGCGGCGCGTTCGGCGCGCGCCAGCGCCGCGGTCGCCGCCTGGATCCGCAAGCGCCGCATGGCGAGGCCGGCGACGACCAACTCGTGGCCCACCCGCGAAGCGGGCGGCAGCGGATCAGGGTCGAAACCTTCGAGCAGGCGCTCGACCGCGTCGAGGCGGCCGATCAGCAGCAGATAGCGGCCTTCGAGGCAGCGCGCGTGGGCGGCGTTGGCGTGGTCGCCGCGCCGCTCGAGCGCGTCGCGCGCCGCATCGAGCGCCTTCGCCGACGCGCCGAGGTCGCGCGAGACGAGTGCAATCTCGGCCTCGGCGACGGCGCAGCGCGCGCGGGCGAGAGCCTCGCGCGGGCCGAAGCCGCGCGCCGCGCGCCGCAGCAGCGCCTTGGCGCGGCCGAGATCGCCGAGTTGCGCCATCGCGATTCCGCGCAGCGCCAACGCCGGCGGATCATTGCGCAAGGCGACGCAGTTCAGCGCGCCAAGCGCGTCGCCTGACGCGAGCGCGCGCGCCGCGGCCGTCGTCAGCGAGTCCATGGAAATCCCGACACGCTTGTCACTCCCGACCGTGCGACGGCCGGCTGTAAGTCTGTCTCGCGATCAACCCCCGACAAGCGCCGCCGCAAAAACGCAGTCGGCGCCCCGGGACAGCGACGGGAGAAACAAGATGACGACCCATATGACCGCGACGCGTGAAGAGTGGCTGGAAGCGCGGCGCGACTTGCTCGCCGCCGAAAAGGATCTGACCCGGCGCAGCGACGACGTCGCCAGGCTGCGCCAGCGTATGCCGTGGGTGCGGATCGACAAGACCTACCGCTTCGAGACCGAGGCCGGAACGAAGACGCTGCCGGAGCTGTTCGACGGACGCTCGCAACTGCTGGTCTATCACTTCATGTTCGGGCCCGACTACACGGCCGGCTGTCCGTCCTGCTCGATGATCGCCGACGGCTTCGACGGCTTCGCCGTCCATCTCGCCAACCATGACGCCACGCTCACGGCCGTTTCGCGCGCGCCGCTGGAGAAGCTCGTCGCTTACAAGAGGCGCATGAGCTGGACGTTCCCCTGGGCGTCGTCGCATGGCGGCGACTTCAATTTCGACTTCAACGTCTCGTTCACCGAGGCGCAGGAGAACGAAGGGCCGGTCGAATACAATTACGCCCGCGGCGCTCACGCTCTGGATGCGACGCCGGTTCCGCCTCCGCTCGCCGCGTTTGCCGCGACCTGCGGCTGCGACGCCGCGACCTACCGGCGCGACCGCCCCGGCATGAGCGCCTTCGTCCTCGAAGACGGTGTCGTCTATCACGCCTATTCGACCTATGCCCGTGGACTGGACGGCCTATGGGGGGCCTACCAATGGCTCGATCGCGCGCCCAAGGGCCGCAACGAGCAGGGGATCTGGTGGCGTCGTCGCGACGAGTACGACCGTGACTGACGCGTCGACGTCGCCCGTCGCGGTTCGTGACGCCGAAATCCGCGCCGAGGGCGCTCCCGCCGCTCTCGACGCCGCCGGCTGGCTCGGCTTCGCCGCCGCGCCGACCTTCGCGCTGACGGCGCTGTGGATCGGGCTCTCCGGCGGACGCCCCGACATGCTCTGCATGCCGATGCGGCATGCGTCGCCGCTCGACGGCATGGCGGCGATGTACTTACTGATGAGCGTCTTCCATGCGGCGCCTTGGCTGAAGGCGATCGCCCGCCGCCGGCGGCGACGCCGCTTTCCAGTCGTCAGTTGCGTCCGCCGTTCGCCTTGACGACCTGTCCATTGATCCAACCGCTTTCGGGGCTGGCGAGGAAGGCGACGACGCGAGCGATGTCGTCGGGCTCGCCGAGGCGGCCGAGCGGAATATCCTTCGCCATGCGCTGGATGAACTCCTCGGATCTGCCGGTCAGGAACAGTTCGGTTGCGACGGGCCCCGGCGCCACGGCGTTGACGGTGACGCCGCGGGCGCCGAGCTCCTTGGCGAGGACGTGGGTCATCGCTTCCACCGCCGCCTTGGTCGCCGCATAGACGCCGTAGGCGGGAAAGTAATTGCCGATGACGCTGGTCGACAGATTGATGATGCGGCCGCCGTCGCGCACCCGCTTCGCGCCCTCGCGCATGCCGTTGAAGGTCCCGGTGAGGTTGACCGCGATCTGGCGCTGGTAGTCCTCGTCGGAGACTTCGGCCAGCAGCGAGAGCCTGAAAATTCCGGCGTTGTTGACAAGCACGTCGACCGGTCCGAATTCGCTCTCCGCCCGGTCGAACAGCGTCTTCATCGCCGACGCCTGGGAGACGTCGCCGCCGATCGCCGTCGCGCGGCCGCCGCCCTTCTCGATGGCGGCGACGACCGCCTGCGCTTCGGTCGCGCTGGCGGCGTAGTTGACCACCGTGCGGAAGCCGTCCGCCGCGAGCCGCTTTGCGATCGCCGCGCCGATGCCCTTCGAGGCCCCGGTGACGATCGCCGTTCGATGTTCATTGGACATGCTGCACCCCTGGTCATTGCGCGGCTTTTTGCCCGCTCAAGAGAACAACGCCCCGCCGTTCACCGCCAGCGTCTGGCCGGTGACAAAGGCGTCGCCGATCAAAAACAGCACGGCCTGGGCGATCTCGTCGCCGGCGCCGGCGCGGCCGATCGGAATGCGCGCGCCGACGCCTGCGGCGATCAGTGGCGCGCCCATCTCCGTGTCGATCAGACCCGGCGCGATCGCGTTGACCGTCACGCCCTCCGGGGCGAGTCGCAAAGCGTAGGCGCGCGTCAGGCCTTCGACCCCGGCCTTGGCGGCGCCGTAGGCGACGCTGACTGAGCCCGCGCCGACGCGCGCGCCGATCGAGGAGATGTTGACGATCCGGCCCCAGCGCCGCGCCCGCATGTCGGGCAGGACCGCCTGCGTGCAGAGGAAGGCCGACTTCAGATTGACCGCGAGCGCCTGGTCGAAATCCGCTTCGCTGATGTCGTCGAGGCTGCGCGTCGCCGCCATGCCGGCGTTGTTGACGAGGATGTCGATTGCGCCGAGCCGGTCCTCGGCTTCCGAAACCATGCGCGCCACCGCGCCGGCGTTGGCGACGTCGGCGGCGATCGCGGCGGCGCGCCCCCCGCCATGGCGGATCGCCTCGACGACGGCGGCCGCCTCTTCGCCCCGCTCGCGATAATTGACCGCCACAGCGGCGCCCGCCTTGGCGAGCGCGAGGGCGATCGCCTTGCCGATTCCGCGCGATCCGCCGGTGACCAGCGCGACGCGGTTGCTCAGTTCAGACATCGGCGATTTCCTACACGTGCAAGCGATGACAACGGGTCCGCTCGATCGGACAAGACCTGGCGCTTGAACCCGCGGGCCGAACAGCGGCCAGCGGCTCGGGATCGAACGGCAAAGATCGACCTCTTTCCGACGTTCCCTCAGTCGTCGCCAATGGAACGGATGACCCGCGCAGGATTTCCTCCGACAAGGGTGTTTGGAGGAACGTCCTTCGTGACGACCGAACCCGCGGCGACGACCGCGTTCTCGCCCAATGTTACGCCGCCGATTATGGTCGCGCCGGCTGCGATCCACACGTTTTTCTCGATCACGATGGGCTCCCCGATTGTGACGGCGCGTCGCCGCGAAGGGTCAAGCGGATGGCCTGTGGTGACGACGCTCACGTTCGGCCCGATCATCACATCGTCTCCGATGTCGAGGCCGCCAAGGTCGTAGAAAGTGCAGTTCTGATTGACAAAGACATTACGCCCGATGCGGATTTCGTCGCCGCCGGCAGTGAAAAATGGAGGGATCAGCAAAAAGCCCTCGTCCACCTCTTTACCGATCAGTTCGCTGAACAAGGCGCGAATTTTGTCCGCGTCGTCGAACGTCAAACGGTTCAGCGCGGCGGTGATCGCCATCGCTCGTTTGACGTTGGCCAACATGGCCGCTGATTCCGGCGTCCTGCTGTAAATTATTCTGGCGCGATCGTCATTCGGCATTCGTTGTTTTCCTTGGGCCACATTCGGCGCGCGAGGGCGGCGCAGAGATTCGCCGAGCGTAGCCACAAAGCGGCAAAGCCGGAATCCGCCTTCCGCACGCATTTCGAAGGTTCGCTCGCCGACAGACTCGCCGCCATCCTTCAGGACGCCCGGCGCGCAAGCTGGCGGCGCCGAGTTTTCGGTCATCCCTCCGCCAGCGCTAGCCGGAGATTGCCGTTCTCCGGCCGCGCCGGTAGAGGATGCCGATCGTCAACGGCTCGAGCGCGGCGAAGCTGGCGCGTCGCCGCCGCTGTCGTCGACAACCTGCTGAGATTTCCATCGTGACGATGATCGGCGCTCTGACTTTGCTGTTCGTCTGCCAATTGGCGGGCGAAGCCGTCCATCGACTCGCGGGTCTGCCGCTGCCGGGTTCGGTGATCGGCATGCTGCTGCTGATCGGCTGGCTGGCGTTGGTCCAGAAGGAGCGTCCGACGCTCGAGGCCGTCACCGCATGGCTGACGGCGCATCTGTCGATCATGTTCGTGCCGGCGGCCGTCGGCCTGATCGAGCAGGGGCCTGCGCTGTCGCGCTACGGCGTCGGACTGGTCGTCGCCACGGCTTTCTCCACCGTGCTGACGATGGCGGTCACGGCGCTGGTGTTCCGCTGGGCGGCGAAACGCAGCGAGCCGTTGGAGGACGCCGGAGCGTGACCGACCTGTTGACGACCCCGATCCTCTGGCTGACCGTCACCCTGATCGCGTTCGAGACGGCGGACGTCGTTTCCCGGCGCAGCGGCCGCCATCCGCTGTGCCATCCGGTGCTGCTGGCGACGCCGGCGCTCATCGCCGTGTTGCTGGCGACCCGGACCTCTTA
>Ga0181516_10000315_pt1 | contig 47190 bp, 46 predicted proteins | sample PEATcosm2014_Bin_25_FD_121104 | JGI IMG/M metagenome (GOLD analysis project Ga0181516, IMG submission 121104) | Peatland microbial communities from MTU Mesocosm Facility, Houghton, MI, USA - PEATcosm2014_Bin01_10_metaG | ecosystem: Environmental > Terrestrial > Soil > Wetlands > Peat | place...
AGCGGATAGGGCCGCATCGGCGTAGCCGATGCGGGGGCGGAGCCCCGAGGGCCGCAGGCCCGAGCCAGGCCCGCTGACGCAGCAGCTTGCGCTCCGGACGACCGCCCTGGGGTCGAGGCAGACACCACAGTAGACCTAGCGCTGGAGCCCTTCCACCGCCTCCGCCAGGATCGCCCACCGGCGCGCCCGGAGCTGTTCCGCGTCCAGCAGTTCGCCGGCGGGACCCAGCCGGTGGGCCAGGACGGCCAGGCAGCAGCCGTCCTCCGGCCGGTAGAACAGCGCCGGCCCGGTGAAGCCCAGGTGGAACCAGAATGCCGAGGGTTCCCCGGGGGGCTCCGCCAGGGGCGGGGCCGGAACGGCGAGGCTCCGGCCGGTGTGCACCCGCAGGTGCAGGCCACCGATGCCCGGCGGCAGGGCGGCCAGCAGCGCCCCGAACCGCCCGGACCCGGTGAGGGCCCGCTGCAGCCCCAGGCCCCAGCGGGCACCGTCGGCGCCCTGGGCAATGTCCACGCACATCCGCCCGGGCGCCCCGGAGGCCAGCCAGCGCTCCAGGCTGGCCCGCATCCGCGCGGGCGAGGCGCCGAACCCGGCGTGGCCGGCCATGCCGGCCCGGGCGTTGGCGTCGTTGGGCAGGTGGGGGTCCCGGGGCGGGAACGGCAGGTCCGGTTCCGCCTGGCGCCACATCTGGGCGTCGGGGCCCTGGGGCGCGAAGGGCGGCGCCGCGGCCCAGGGCGCCGGCAGCAGGCCGGAGCTCTCGGCCCCGAGCTGGGCGAAGGGGCGCCCGGTCTCCCGCTCCAGCAGCTCGGCCAGGAGCCGGTAGCCCAGGTCGGAGTAGCGGCTGACCCCGGGGGCGCCCGCCAGCAGCTTGGGCTCGGTGCCCGCGCTCCAGCCCCGGGCCAGCTGGGCCGCCAGCGGCTCGCCGGTGAAGGGCAGCCAGGGCGGCAGCCCCGCCGAGTGGGACAGCAGCTGGCGCACCGTCAGGGGCTCCTTGCGGTCGCCGAAGCCCAGCTGCTCCCGCCGGTCCCGGTCCAGGTCCAGCCGGGCCAGCGCCAGGGGCGCGGTCACCAGGGGCTTGGCCAGGGAGGCGAGATCGAAGAACGGCCGGGCCAAGGTCAGGCCCGGATCTCGAGGTTCGCCAGGCTCTCCGCCACCGACAGCTGGACCAGGTGGGCCACCTCCATGGCGGCGAAGGCGTCCTTCCAGGGCACGATGTCGTCGCCCAGGCCCAGGCAGGCCTGGTAGAAGGCCTCCAGCTCCAGCTTCAGGGGCTCCCCTTCGACGATCTCCACCACTTCCTGCTGGATCGTGGGTCCGTCCGGGCCCACGCCCAGGCGCAGCACTTCCAGCTTCTGGGCGGCGAAATCGAGGCTGGCGTACGCGTTCGCCCCGAAGGCCCGGAGCACCCGCTCCTTCTTGCGGGCCACCCGGGAGGCGGTGACGGTGGCGAAGGCGCCCCCTTCGAACTTGATCCGGGCGTTCACCAGGTCCGCGTACTTGGTGAGGATGGGCACGCCCACCGCCTCCACCGAGACCACCGCGCGGCCGATGAGGGCCAGGAGCAGGTCCAGGTCGTGGATCATGACGTCCATGATCACGTCCACTTCCATGGAGCGCATGGGGAAGGGCGAGACCCGGATCGCCTCGGCGAAGTGGGGCCTGATGCCCATGGCCCGCAGGGCGGTCACGGCGGGGTTGAACCGCTCCAGGTGGCCCACGGTGGCCACCAGGCCCGGCCGCAGCGCCCGGGCCCGGTCCAGGGCCGCCAGCAGGCTCCTGCCCTCGTCCAGGGTGGCGGCCAGGGGCTTCTCCATGATGAGGTGCTTGCCGGCCGCGAGCACTTCCAGGCCCAGGGCGTGGTGAAAGCCGGTGGGCGCCGCCACCTGCACCGCGTCCACCCGGTCCAGCACCTCGCCCAGCCCGGCCGCCCAGTCCGTGCCGACCTTGGCGGCGATCTCCCGGCCGCGGGCGGCGTCGGGATCCACCACCGCCACCAGCTCCGTGGCCTCCGAGGCCGCGGCGATCCGCGCGTGGTGCTGCCCCAGACTGCCCACTCCCACTACCGCTACCCGCAGTTTCGCCATCTCCACTCCTTGTTTGGATGCATGCATTGAGGTCAGGAACCGCTGCCGGCGGATGACCGGATGTAGTCGGCCAGGGCCTGGGGGTAGAGCCGCATCTCCTGCTCGTACACCCGCCGCTGCAGGTCCTCGGGGCTGTCCCCGGGCGCCACCGGCACCCGGGCCTGGGCCAGGATCCGCCCGTGGTCGTAGAGGTTGTCCACCAGGTGCACGGTGCAGCCCGACTCCGCCGCCCCGGCGGCCAGCACGGCCCGGTGCACGTGCATGCCCCACATCCCCGCCCCGCCGAAATCGGGCAGCAGGCCGGGATGGATGTTGAGGATCCGCCCCTCCCAGCGGGGCGGCACCTCCAGCCGCTTCAGCCAGCCGCAGAGGGCGATGAGGCCGGCCCCGGCCGCCTCGGCCTGCCGGTAGCAGGCCTCCGAGAAGGCCGCGTCGTCCGGGTGGGCCGAACGCGGGACCACCGCCACCGGCAGCCCCGCGGCCTGCAGCCGCTGGATCCCGCCCGCCCGGGGGGTGGAGGCCAGGCCCAGCACCGGCTCCGCCGGCACCAGGCCCCGGCGGCAGGCCTCCAGCAGGTTCAGGGCGTTGCCGCCGGTCCCGGAAAAGAAGAGCGCACACCGTATCATGTCCTCATCATCCCAGGCTCCGTCGTCCCGGGGCCAGCAATTCCCCGCCGAGACCCGAATCCCCCCTCATCCGCCCCATTAATCGAGCCGTAACGAGCAAACGATTGTTATGATTCCTTGGAGCCCCGGCCATCGCCACCGCCCCCGCCACTGCTCCCGGAGGGTTTCATGAAGTTCACCAGCCAGATCGAGGACCAAACCGGCACCGTCAAGCTCGAGGGCCGGTTCACCTTCGAGACCCACCCCGCGTTCAAGTCCTGCACCCAGGGTCTCCTGGACAGCGTGAACCTGAAGCGGGTGGTCCTGGACATGGAAGGCGTGAGCTACATGGACGCCAGTTCCCTGGGCATGATCCTGCTCCTGCGCGAAACCACCGAGACCCGGTGCCTGGGGCTGGCCCTGCGCCGGCCTTCCCCCTCGGTCCGCCGGCTGCTGGAGATCGTCCAGTTCGAGAAGATCTTCGAGATCCTGCCCTGACCGGCAGCGGGCGGCCGAGCCATGCTGGAACCCATCCTCGTCAGCGACACCGTGCGGGTGCCGGGAGCGGCCCTGCAGATGAAGGCGGTGCGGTCCGGCGGCCCCGGCGGCCAGAACGTGAACAAGGTGGCCAGCAAGGTGGAACTGCGGGTTGACCTGGGCCTCATCGAGGGCCTGGACCCGGCGGCCCGGGAGCGGCTCCGGCTGCGGGTGCGCAACCAGACCGACAGCGAGGGCCGCTGGCGGCTCACCAGTTCCCTGACCCGGGACCAGGGGGCGAACCTGGAGGATGCCCGGGCCAAGGTGGCCCGGGCGGTCCAGGAGGCCATGGTGGCCCCCATCCCGCGCCGGCCCACCCGGCCCACCCACGGCAGCAAGCTGAGGCGGGTCACCGCCAAGAAGCTCACCGGCGCCCGCAAGCAGGATCGCGGGAAGAAGGATTGGGACTAGGCAGGGTTGCGGGTTCCGGACGTTCGTTCGCTGCCGCAAAGGGGTGCGCCTTCGCGCACCTCTTTGCGGCAGCGTGGGAAAGGGGGTCGCGGAATGCGGGTCCCACGGGCATGGGCGCTGTTTGGGCGGGTGGCGGACGGGGCGGAATGGCGTGGCCAGGCATCCCGGGAGACGGCGGGTTGGATGGATGGACTCTTGGAGGGAACTTTCGCCGGGGCCGGGGCAAGGAATCGTGGACAGGAGGCATGCCATGGAACGGTTCCGGATCACCAGCCACGCCAGCGCGGAGACCTGCGAGGCCTGCTCGCTGGGGCCCAACTGGTGGGTTTTTGCGGTGCGCGGGGCGCTGGCCGTCGTGTTCGGTTGTCTTGCCGTGTTCAGGCCCGTCGCCACCATTGTGGCCATCACCGTCGTGTTCGGGGCCTATGCCTGCATCGACGGCATCTTCCACCTGGTGGCCGGCCTCAACCAGGCGCGCCGGGGCGAGCGCTGGGGCGGGCTGGTGCTGGTGGGGGTGCTGGGCATCACCGCCGGCCTGCTCATGCTGGTCGCCCCGCACGTCGCCTCGTTGGGGCTGACCCTGCTGCTGTGGTCCACCCTCGCGGCCTGGGCCATCGCCTCCGGCGCGGCGCTCATCGCCGTGGCCGTAAGGCTGCGCCGGGAAATCCCGGAAGAGTGGCTCATGACCAGCAACGGGGTGGTGCTGGTGCTGCTGGGGGCCGCCGTGCTGTTCCTGCTGTTCGGGAGCGACCCGGCCACCAGCATGTACACGCTGGCGTTCGTGGTCAGCCTGGCTTCGCTCTGCTGCGGCGCGGTGAACCTGCTGCTGGCCTACAAGCTGTTCCGGCAGGACCGGGAACCGCCGGTGCAGGCGGCGCCGTGAAAAGGATACGCCTGATTCGCCCCCTCGCTCTACCCAGCTCGTCGAGGCACGGATTGCGGCTACCGGACCTTCACTAGGGCGGAGCCCCAGCCCATGCCCGCGCCGAACGCCGCCAGGACGGCGTGCCCGGAGCGGAAGCGGCCTTCGGCCTGGGCTTCGGCGGCGGCGATGAACAGCGAGGCCGCCGAGGTGTTGCCGTAGCGGGCCAGGTTGACGTACACCCGGTCCTCGGCGATGCCCAGCCCCTTCCCCACCTGCCTGAGCAGGTTGAGATTGGCCTGGTGGAACAGCCACAGGTCCACCTCTGCGGCGGTCAGGCCGTTGCGCGCCAGCAGCTCCCCGATGCTCTGGCGCAGCTTGCGGTTGGCCTGGAGGATGACCGTGCGCCCGTCCATGGCCAGCGGGCCGTCGGACTCCAGGCTGAGCTGGTCGGCGAAGGTGCCGTCCGACTGCATGCGGATATCCACCACCGAGAGGGGCCCCTCGCCCGGGGCGACGATGCAGGCTCCGGCGCCGTCGCCGAACAGGATGGCGGTCTCCTTGATCCGCGGCTCCCGGGCCATGACCCGGCTCATCCGCTCCGCGCCCACCACCAGGATGGGACCATAGCTGCGGCAGAGCTCCACCGCCGTGGCGAGCGCGAAGAACCCGCCCACCGAGGCCAGATGGATGTCGAAGGCCGGGATGCCCACCGCGCCCAGCCGCTGCTGCAGCGAGGCGCTGACGCCAGGAAACTGTCGCTGGGGCGTCCCGGTGCCCACCACGATGCCGCCCAGCTCGGCAGCGGCCAGGCCGCAGCGTTCCAGGCAGACGCGGGCGGCGCCTTCCGCCAGATCCACCACCGTTTCCTCCGCTGCCGCCACCCGGCGGGTCTCGATGCCGCAGGCATGGAGGATCCAGGCGGGGTCGACTCCGAATTCGGCCGCCAGGGCCGCGTTGTCCAGGACCTGCTCCGGCAGGTGCGCGCCGAAACCCAGGAGTTGCGCCATGCCTAAGCCCGCGCCTGGAAGTAGGCCACGATCTTGTCCACGGTCTCGAAGCGACTGGGGATCAGCTCATCATCAGGGACCTTCACCCCCAGCACGTGCTCCAGCTCGGACACGAGCTCCACCAGGCCGAAGGAATCGATGACGCCTTCGCTGAACAGGGATCCGGAATCATCGTCAGGCAGCGGCTCCTGGGCGATGTTCTGGATGGCATCGCGAACAGCGAGGCGAATGTCCATGACGGTTCCTTTCAGGTTGTAAATTATCCGACTATCATAGCCAAATCCAACACCCGGAGTAGTGGATGCTTTTCAGTGAGCCATCGTTCCTGTATTTTTTCCTGCCCCTGGTCCTCTTCGTCTATTTCATGCTACCCCAACCGGGGAACCGGTCCTGGCTGCGCAATGCCTGGCTGGTGGTGGCGAGCCTGTTCTTCTTCCTGTGGCGGGAGAAGGTCGGCCTGCTCCTGGCTCCTGTGCTGCTGAACTACGGGCTCGGCCTCTGGGTGGGCCGGGCGCACGGGAAGCGCTCCGGGAAATGGGCGGTCGGCGTCGCCGTGGCCCTCAACCTCGCCCTCCTGGGGTGGTTCAAATACGCCCATTTCTTCGTGGACAACGCCAGTTCGGTATCGACCTTCCTGGGCGGACCCGGGCTTCACCTGAAGGCGATCGCCCTGCCGCTGGGCATCTCCTTCATCACGTTCCACGGGATTTCCTACCTGGTGGACATCCATCGCGGGGATGCCCCCGCCAGGAGCGGCTTCCTGGGGACGATCCTGTACCTCAGCTTCTTTCCCAAGCTGATCGCCGGCCCCATCGTGCGCTACCAGGATTTCGCGGCCCAGCTGCAGTCACGCACCGTGACCCGGGCCGACTTCGCCTTCGGCGTGCAGCGGGTGATCGTGGGCCTGGCCAAGAAGACGATCCTGGCCGGCACCCTGGCCCTGACCGTGGACCAGGTGTTCGCGATCCCCGCCGCGCAGCTCACCACCGGCCTCGCCTGGCTGGGCGCGGTGGGCTACACCCTGCAGCTGTATCTGGATTTCTCGGGCTACTCGGACATCGCCATCGGCCTGGCCAGGATGTTCGGCTTCCGCTTCCAGGAGAACTTCAACTACCCGTATGTCTCCCGCAGCATCACTGAGTTCTGGCGCCGCTGGCACATCTCGCTCAGCACCTGGTTCCGGGACTACCTGTTCTACCCGCTGGGCGCGAACAAGAAAGGTCCGGCCCGCGGCTACCTGAACCTGCTCATTGTGTTCGTCCTCTGCGGGTTCTGGCATGGCGCCAACTGGACCTTCATCCTGTGGGGACTCTGGCAGGGCGTGTTCCTGGCGGTGGAGCGGCTGGTGCTGGGCCGTCGCCTGGCCCGGCTGTGGGCGCCCCTGCAGCACCTGTATGCCCTGCTGGTGATGGTGACCGGATGGGTGCTGTTCCGGTCCAGCGGCGTGGCCGCCGGCGCCCGGTTCCTGAAGGCCATGGCCGGGTTCGCCCAGGGCGACGGGGTGACCTTCAGGGTCACCCAGTTCCTGGATCCGCGCCTCCTGCTGGCCATGGCCGCGGGCACCCTGGCCTGCCTCCCGCTGCTGCCGGCACTCAGGCGCCGACTGGCGGCCAACGGCCCGGGACGCCGGGAGGGGCTGCGGCGCAGCCTGGCGCTGGGGGGAGCGGCGGCCCTGGTGGTCCTTCTGGTGTTCTCGGCCATGTGCATCTCCTCCGGCACCTACAACCCCTTCCTGTATTTCAAGTTCTAGAAAGCGACCATGGCTGCCCGTCCCGTTTCCCGCTTCGACCGCGTCGTCCAGACCTGCACCATCGTCCTCTTCCTGGGACTCATCTCGCTGCCCGCACTGGGCCTGATCTTCCAGCGCCAGACGCCGGGGTTCAACGAGAAGCGCGCCTTGGCCCCTGCCCCGACGCTCAGCCAGGCCTGGTACTCCCCCACCCGGTTCATCACCGGCCTGAGGGCGTACCTGGATGATCATTTCGGCTTCCGCAGCACGCTGATCCGGTGGAACGGCAAGTTCACTGCCAGGGCCCTCTCGGTTTCCATTTCCCCCAGCGTCATCATCGGCCGCGACGGCTGGCTGTACTATGCCGAGGACCACATCCTGGAGGATTACCGCTGCCTGCAGCCCTTCACCGAAGCGGAGCTCGCGCAGTGGGCCGGCCTGCTGGAGCGCCGCCAGGCCTGGCTCCAGCAGCGCGGCTGCCGCTACCTCTTCTTCGTCGCGCCCAACGAACACACGATCTACCCGGAACACCTCCCCGCCACGCTCACCCGGGTGCGGGACACCTCGCGCCTGGACCAGCTGCTGGCCTACCTCAGGGCCCACACCACCGTGACGGTGGTGGACCTGCGTCCCGCCCTGCTGGCGGCCAAGGCCCAGGAGCGGGTCTACCAGAAGACCGACACCCACTGGAACGAGCGCGGGGCTTTCATCGCCTACCAGGAACTGTTCAAGCCGATCCACGTCTGGTTCCCCCGGGTGCGGGCGCTGCCCCGGCAAGCCTTCGCCGATACCGATGGGATGGGGCCCGGCGGCGACCTGGCCGATCTCATGGGGACGCCGGACCTCTATCGGGAGGAGGTGCTCGGATTGCGTCCCCTGGAGCCCCGCCGTGCCCGGATGAGCCTCTGGCCAGCCTCCCGCCTGGGGGAATTCGTGGACCGCCCCAGTTCCGTCCAGGAGGCGGCGGTGGCCGATCCGGGCCTCCCCCGGATGGTCCTGCTCCACGATTCCTTCGGGGTGGCCCTGGTGCCGTTCCTGGCGGAGCATTTCTCGCGCTCCGTGTTCATCCCCACCACCATGGGCTTCGACGCGCCCGTGCTGGAGCGGGAGCAGCCGGACCTGGTGCTCCAGGAGATCACCGAGCGCCACCTGTGGATTGATTACCCGGACAAGTACCAGGATCGGCCGTGAGCAGCTACTTGCTGTCCAGGTAGGTGGGCAGGCCGCGCTGCTGGGTGAGCAGGGCCTTCAGCGCGTCGGCGGCGTCGCTCTGGGCGTTCTGGCGGCGCTTGCTCGGGCCCTCCACCAGCTCGTTGGGATCGTAGTGCACGCTCTTCAGCACGTCGTCCATGTTCTCCCCCGGGATGATCTGCTGGATCTTGAAGTCCTCGTCGTCGTTCACCACCACGTGGGCCTCGGTGGGGGCGCCGAACAGGTTGTGGCGCATGCCCAGGATGTCCTGGTAGGCCCCGGTGAGGAAGAAGGCCAGGTAGTACGGCTCGCCCGACTTGGGCTCGTGCAGGGGGATCTCGTCCTTCACGTCCTTGAGGTCGATGAACTTCTCCATCTTGCCGTCGCTGTCGCAGGTGATGTCGCACAGGGTGGCGGACAGGGTCGGCCGCTCCTTGAGCCGGTGGATGGGCATCACCGGGAACAGCTGGTCGATGGCCCAGTGGTCGGGCATGCTCTGGAAGATGCTGAAATTGGCGATCAGCTTGTCCGCCAGGGACTTGCTCAGGTCCTGGAACTCCTCGGGGATGTACTTGAGGCTCTTGTAGCTGAAGATCCGGCTCAGCTTGCGGCACACCTCCCAGAACAGGATCTCGCCCTTGGCCCGGTCGTCCAGGGACAGGTAGCCCAGGTTGAACAGGGTGATGAGCTCGTCCTTCTGGGTGATGGCGTCGTGGTACATCTCGGCGAAGTTCTTCACCGAGATGTTGTCCCGGGTGTAGGCCAGCTCCTTCAGCACCTGGGCCTCGGCCCCGGTGAGCTCCACCCGGTACTTGGTGTGGGTGGTGTCGATCAGGCCGATGATGTCCACCACCACCACTTCGTGGAACGCCGCGATGGCCCGGCCCGACTCGCTCAGCAGGGTGGGCACCGGGACCTGCTCCTGGGTGCAGACGTCCTTGGTGGTGTAGACCACGTCCGAGGCATACTCCTCCATGGTGTAGTTCATGGAGGAGCTGAAGGTGGTGCGGGAGCCGTCGTAGTCCACGCCCAGGCCGCCGCCCACGTTCAGGTAGTGCAGGGGCACGCCGCGCTTCACCAGCTTGGCGTACATCCGGGTCGCCTCCTTCATGGCGGTCTTGACCCGGCGGATGTCGGTGATCTGGCTGCCGATGTGGAAGTGCAGCTCCTGCAGGGAGTCCAGCAGGCCGCGCTTCTCCAGGGTCTCCACCGCCTCCAGCAGCTCCTGGGTGTTGAGCCCGAACTTGGCGTGATCGCCGGCGGAACTCTCCCACTTGCCGCTGCCCACGGCGTTGAGCTTGAAGCGCAGGCCCAGCAGGGGCTCCACTTTCAGCTCCTTGGCCACCTTCAGGATGAGCGGCAGCTCGGTCATCTTTTCCACGGTGATCAGCACGTTGCGCCCGGCCTTGCGGGCCAGGAGCGCCATCTTGATGAAGGTCTCGTCCTTGTAGCCGTTGCAGGTGACCAGGGCGTCCGGGTGCAGGTTCATGCTCAGCGCGATCATCAGCTCGGGCTTGGAGCCCGCTTCCAGCCCATAGCGGTACTTGTAGCCGGATTTCACGATCTGATCGACGACTTCCTTGATCTGGTTGCACTTGACCGGGTAGACCCCCTGGTAGCCGCCCTCGTATTCGTATTCCCGCATGGCCTTGTGGAACGCCTCGTTCAGCTCGGTGACCCGGGCGGTGAGGATCTGCGGGAAGCGCAGGATCAGCGGGGTGTCGGCCCCCTTGCGGCGCAGGTGCTGGACGATCTCGTAGACGTCGCAGCTGAGGTTCTCGTCCCGGGTAGGGTGCACTTCCAGGTGCCCCTTGCTGTTCACCCCGAAGAAGCCATAGCCCCATTCCTTGACGCCATACATCGACACGGCGTCCTGGATGGTGAAATTCTTGATGGCCATAGATGCGCTCTCCAGAGTCAACCCACAGAAGCCACGGTATAGGAAACCGCTCCGGAATTAACCACAAAAATTCACCCTTGCCCCGATCCGGGTTCAAAAGGCTCCCAGGATCCGGCCCAGGGTGGCCAGCCAGTGCCGGTGCCGGACCCGGCGCAGGGCGGTGCCGCGGGTGAGGGTCTGCCACCGGGCCACCCCCATGCGGGCCTGGGCGGCGGGCTGGGTGTGCAGCGGACTGGCCCCGCCCCAGAGCGCGGGGTCGCCCCAGAGCGGGGCCCGGTTCCACGGGCAGACCTCCTGGCACAGGTCGCACCCGGCCGCCCAGCGGGTTTCCGCCAGGGCCCGGCGCACCTCGGCCGGAGGTTCCGCCTCGGTCTCCACAGTGTAGGTGGTGAGGCAGCGCCCCGGATCCAGCTGGAACGGCGCCAGGGCGCCGGTGGGGCAGACATCCAGGCATCGGGTGCAGACCCCGCAACGGTCCGCCGGGAACGGCGGATCGGGCGGCAGCGCCAGGTCCAGCAGCAGCACCCCCAGGAAGCCCCAGGACCCGCCCTTGCCGGCGATGAGCAGGGTGTGCTTGCCCTGCCAGCCCAGCCCGGCCCGCTGGGCCAGCTGGCGCTCCAGGAGCGGGGCGGTGTCCACGCAGGCCCGGCCCTGGAGCCCCGGCACGCGCTCCTGGGCCAGGGCCAGCAGCGCCTTGAGCCGGGGCTTGAGGATCCGGTGGTAGTCGGGGCCCCAGAGGTAGCGGCTGAGCTTGAGCGCGCCTCCGGCCCCCGGCACCGCCCGGGGCCGGGCGTACGGGAAGAACCCCACCAGGGCCGTCCGCGCCCCCGCCAGCACCCGGCCCGGGTCCAGCATGGCCTCGGCATCCAGGTAGGGCAGATGCTCGGCCCGGCCCGCGGCGAACCAGGCCTCCAGGCGCGGCCGCTGGTCCTGGAACGGGGCGCAGGAAGCGAACCCCACCCGGGCGAAGCCCAGGTCCAGGGCGGCCTGGGCCAGCCATTCCTTGAAGCTTTCCGCGGCCGTGGGGTCCAATGGTCCTAAACTCCTGTTCATGGATATCCTGACCCTGGAGTTGTTCGATGTCACGGTCTCCGAGGCCCTGAGGGAGATCAACCGGGCCCTGGAGGCCCATCCCGGCCTGCCGCTGCGCATCCTGCTGAGCGGGGACCGGATGCTCCAGCACAACATCCAGCGCTTCCTGGACCGCCTGGGGCGGTCGGCCGTGCTGCGCCCCGACGGCTCCGCCTGGCGGTTCGATGTGGGCGGCACCCCGCTGGCCGGCATGCCGGTGGGCGGCACCCCGCTGGCCGGCGCCTCCCACCCGGCCCCGGCCCCTCCCGCCCCCATCCGCGCGGCGCCGGCCCCGGAGCGGATCCCCGCGCCTTCCCCCAGGCCGCTGCTCATCACCTGCTCCCACCTGGGCCAGGGCAGCCATGACCTCGGCCGCCGCCTCCTGCTGGGGGTGCTGCGCGAGCTGGATCCCGCCGTGCCCTGGGTGGGCCTGGCCCTGGACGGGCTGGAACTGCTGGAGGACCCCCAGGCCAGGGCGCTGCTGGAGCAGCTCCAGGCCCGGGGCACCAGGGTCCGCATCTCCCGGGAAAGCCAGATGTTCGCCACCGATGGCGGGTTCGAGGTCATGGAGGATTCCCGCTGGCAGCGCCTGGCCGGCCGGGGCGAGCTCACCATGATCTGAAATCCCACGTTGCATCGTGTTTACCACCGGGCCGGGCCGCGGAGCCGGTAGACTGGATGCTTCACTCCGGACTGATGTCCCGCTCCGCTTGACTGCCGATGAACCTGCCGAACTACTTGAGTTTCGCCCGCATCCTGATGGTGCCCATCCTGGTGGTGGTGCTCCTCACGCGCGTCACGAACCATGAGGTCATCGGCGTGCTGGTGTTCTGGGTGGCCGCTTTCACCGACCTCCTGGACGGCTACCTGGCCCGGCGCTGGAAGCAGGTGACCACCCTGGGCAAGCTCCTGGATCCGCTGGCGGACAAGCTCCTGGTGGCCGGCGCGCTGATCTCCCTGGTGGAGCTGGATCTCGCCCCGGCCTGGATGACCTTCCTCATCCTGGCCCGGGAGATGGCCGTCACCGGCCTGCGCGGGATCGCCAGCGAGGAGGGCTTCACCATCGCCGCCGAAGGCCTGGGCAAGTGGAAGCTGGGGGCCGAGATCGCCGCCATCTCCTGCCTCATCCTGGGCCCCAAGCTCGACTCCTGGATGTACGCCTGGACCCACCTGGACATGTTCCGCCTGTTCATCCGCCTGCCCCGGCCGTTCAGCTTCTTCTGGGGCATGGGCGTGCTCCTGCTCTGGCTCGCCATGATCCTGGCCATCTGCAGCGGCATCTCCTACTTCCGTATCTTCTGGCGGAAGCTGGGCCCCAGCATCCTGCACAGCGAGGGACGGCTCACCGGTTCCGCGCCCGCGCCCGCGGGCAGACTCAGGGAAAAGCCATGACCACGCCGCCAGGGGCCCCGCCTTCCGAACGGGAGGGCTCGACCATCCGGAAGTACCTGCTCGCCGGGTTCTTCACCCTGCTCCCGGCCGCCGTCACGTTCTGGATCCTGCGGGCCATCTTCGATGCCCTGGTGACCATCTTCGAAGGGCCCACCTTCTGGCTGTCGCAGCGCCTGGGCCTGCCGAACCCGCCGTACTGGGAACTGGCGGCGGTGTCCGGCCTGGCCACGCTGCTGCTGCTGTTCCTGGTGGGGGCCCTGGTGGGCAACTTCATCGGGGTCCAGCTGCTGACCTGGCTGGACGACCTGGTGATGCACATCCCGGTGGTGAAGGGGATCTACGGCGCCACCAAGCAGCTCATGAACGCCATCCAGAGCGGCCAGGGCGGCAGCTTCAAGGAGGTGGTGATGGTGGAGTGGCCCCAGGCCGGCTCCTACACCCTGGGCTTCGTGGCCCAGCGGAACTGCGCCTGGGCCACCCCTCCGGGCGGCGCCCGGATGATCGCCGTCTACATCCCCACCGCGCCCAACCCCACCTCCGGCTACGTGATCCTGCTGGAGGAGAGCAAGGTCCGGCCCATGCAGGTCTCCCCCGAGGAGGCGCTGACCTGGGCCATCTCCGGCGGGGTGGTGGGGCCGTTCAGCCGCAACGGGCAAGGCCCCGGCGCCCGCAACGGGCAGGGCTGATGCCCGTCCCGCTCCCGCTCCCCCTTGCGGGCAAGACCATCCTGGTCACCGGGGCGGGCTCCGGCATCGGCCGGGCCTCGGCGCGGCTGTTCCATGACCTGGGCGCCGTCCTGGTGCTCGCCGGCCGGCGCCTGGACCCGCTGCGGGAGACCCTGCCCGGCGCCGCGGCGGCGGCCCTGGACCACGGCGACGACGCCGCGGTGGCGGCCTTCGCCGCGACCTGCCCGGAGCTGGACGGGATGTTCCTGTGCGCGGGCGAGCTGCTCACCGGCAGCGTGGAAGGCAGTCCCGCCCTCGCCTTCGACCGGATGATCGCCGCCAACCTGCGGGGCCCCTGGCTGGTCTGCCACCACCTGGGGCCGCGGCTCCGGGACGGCGCCAGCGTGGTCCTGGCCGGCTCCAACCTCGGCCTGCGCGCCATTCCCGATTCCGCCGCCTATGCCGTGGCCAAGGCCGGGGTGCACATGCTGGCCCGGGTGCTGGCCCTGGAGTGGGCCTCCAGGGGCATCCGCTGCAACGCCATCGCCCCCGGCCCGGTGCATACCGCCATGGTGGACCAGCGGCTCAGCGCGTCCCCGGACCCGGCCGCGGCCCTGGCCGCCCTGGCCCGGGTCAACCCCCTGGGCCGCCTGGGCCAGGAGCGGGAGGTCGCGGCCCTGGCCGCGCACCTGCTGGGCGATGACAGCCGCTGGACCACCGGCACCATCATCCCCATCGATGGCGGCGCCGACGCGGTGATGGGGACGTTGTAGACGGACATGCGGGTCCCGTCCATGGCCGCCGCGGTGACGGCGAGCTGGCGCTCGCCTTTCCCGCGGCGTTGCGGATGGTTGAGATGGAACCGTGTTCCATGGGTAACAGTAGACCTTGAACTGTCCGGATAGGCCGGGCAGCTGCTTGGCGTTGCGGGCCATCCCTTGACAGCCAGCAGAGTCTTATTAAATTATTTATAGTTACCTTCGAACCCACCTGTTGCGTGCCTGCATCAGGGAATTCCGCATAACTCCGCCGCAACAACAGCCTGGATGGCTTCGCAGGTTCAATCCTGCCGCGCCGGCGCGCGGCGGGCCGGCTTCCGCCCACACGGCAGGGAGGGTATCACCTTGGCTCATTCGCATGCCTCGATCCTCGCCGCCGGCGCGGCGCTCCTGTTGACGGCCTGCGGCGGAGGCGGCCCCGGCCCCAACGTCCAGCTCAGCGGCGGCGGCCAGGGCGGCGCCGGCACCACGGCCCTGAGCGCGGACCAGAAGCTCTTCGAAAGCTTCACCCTGTCGCCCGGCACCGCCTACCGACTGTTCTACGACCTGCCGTTTTCCGGCAGGCCGGTCGCGGGCACCAGCTATGTCGCCGACGCCGGCATCACCTTGGCCCTGTCGCCGCTGTCCCATGGTCCCAGGCAAGTCCAGTACTCGGCCCTGGCTCCGCTCGCCGGCACCCTGGGCCTTCCCGGCGACGCCGCCGCTCCGCAGCGCTACCTGGCCAACGGCCTGATCTACGTGGGCTCGGAACCGTCTTCCATCATCCAGTACAGCTACGTGAACACCGCCGTCCGCACCGACCTGATGGCCGCCGATGGCCGCACGGCCGTCGCCAGCCACCTGCTGTCCGGCTTTTCCGCCGCGACCCTCGCCCCGCTGACCCCGCTGGCCTTGACGCCCGCCGCGCTGGGGAACTGGCTGGGGCCCATCACCTTCAACCAGGCCGTCCTGGCCAGGCCCGGGGCGGCCTGGCCGAGCGGGGCCGGCTACCTGCAATACACCGAGACCAACCTGGCCGACACCTGCCTGGTGTACGACAACGACGGGACCTCGCCCACCTTCGGCAACAGCCCCACCCCCGTGGGCTACGGCACCACCCTGGCCGCGCTCATGGCCTCGGGCGGCATCACCTCCAGCGACGACACCAGGACCTACACCCTGGCCAACGGCGCCGTGAGCACCCTCAACGGGGTGGTCACCTACGTGGCGACGGCGGTGCGGCCCAACCTGACGACCCCGGCCTACCGCACCTACTACCAGCTCAACGGCAATGTCTACGCGGGCGAGCTGATCAGGGCCGGCACGGTCATCGGCGGCATGGTCTACGCCACCGGAGCGCCCCCGAACCCGGTCTTCCATTTCTCGTCGAACGTGCAGCTCCAGCTCAACCAGGCGGCGGTGGATGGTTTGGCCGCCTTCCTGGCGTTCTGAGGGGGGTGCTCATCAGAACCAGGGGCCGGTCGGGTCCGTGGTGACCGTCACTTTCGCTTCCCTCTTGGCGAAGCCGAGAAGAGCGCTGCCAGCGGGACCCCCGCGCTCCTCACGCCGGCCCTGCCGGACATAAATGAGCGAACCTGCCGGCAGACCCGCCTTGCCGATGCAGACCTGGACCTGCTGGCGGACCGGAGCTCCGGTGGTCATCAGAGCGCTCCTGGGGTGCCGCCAGGCTTGCTGCGCACGCGTTTGGGCAAGTGCTCGTCCATCAGCGTCAGGCCGATCTCATCATTAGGCGTGTCCAGCAGCTGCTCCAGCGCCCGGATTTCGCCGAAGATGTGCAACGCACGGGCGAAGAAGTGGATGGGCACGCGCACGTCGCCTTGCTCCATGCGGCGCACGGTGGAAAGGGATGCCCCCATGCGCTCGGCCAGCGAAGCCTGCGAGATATGGCGGCGCCGGCGTGCCAGCGAGATGTCGTTGCCGAGCTTGTGGATGGCACGCTCGACCGGCAGGGGAATGGGGGATTCCATCTAATCACTCCCAATGGACTTCTAATGTCAGATATAGAGTCCTGACAGAGCGATTATAACTACCGATGGCCAAGCAGGGCAACAAGCACTCTCACGAGAACGCTTAACTGCTGACAATCCTGGCGGCTCAAGCGTCAGACGCTCCGGGCGTAGATGTCCATGACCGCCCGGAGCAGCTGCACCGCCTCCTCCCGGGGCCGCTGGAAGGCGTTGCGCCCCATGATGCTGCCGAAGCCGCCGCCGGCGGCGATCTCCGCCACTTCCGCCAGCAGTTCCGGGGTGCCCTTGGCCTCGCCCCCGGAGAAGATCACGATGCGGCGGCCGTTGAAGGCGCTCTGCACCACGTGCTGGATCCGCTCGGTGAGGGTCGCCGAGGGGATCTGGTACTTGTCGTAGACTTTCTTGGCCTCCACCTGCTCCAGGAAGTCCTTGGGCGGCTTCACCTTGATGATGTGCGCGCCCAGCTGGGCGGCGATCTGGGCGGCATAGGCCACCACGTCCAGGGCGGTCTCCCCGTCCTTGCTGAGGCCGCTGCCCCGGGGATAGGCCCACACCACCGTGGGCAGGCCCACGGCCTTGGCCTCCTGGATCAGCCCGCGCAGGGCCTCCAGCTGGGTGTTGCGGGCGCCGCTGCCCGGATAGATGGTGTAGCCGATGGCCGAGCAGCCCAGGCGCAGGGCGTCCGCCACCGAGCCGGTGACCGCCGAGCAGGGCTCCTGGCCCTTGGTGAGGCTGTCGCTGTTGTTGAGCTTGAGGATGAGCGGAATGTCGCCGGCATGGTCCCCCGCCACCGCCTCCAGGAAGCCCAGGGGCGCCGCGTAGGCATTGCAGCCGGCCTCGATGGCCAGCTCGATGTGGTAGCGCGGATCGAAGCCCGGCGGGTTGGGCGCGAAGCTGCGGGCCGGCCCGTGCTCGAAGCCCTGGTCCACCGGGAGGATCACGAACTTCCCGGTGCCCGCCAGCACGCCGGTGTTCATGATCCGCGCCAGATTGGCCCGAACGCCCGGATTGTCCGACCCGTACCATGAAAGAATTTCCCTGACGCGAGCTGTGCCCATGGTTTTTCCTCCCAGGAAGCTTCACCCCGATTCTAGCAAGACATGGGGGTCCCCTGTTGGCTTCGGCGGCGGAACGCCAAACCGGGACACGAATTCCCGCACTATGTCCTGGGCAGGGGGGGGCGGATGTTGGTAAATTAATAATTACCCAACCGGAGAGGTCCCATCATGCCCGTCGTAACCAACGCCCAATATGTTCAGATTCTGGCCAAAGCCAAGCGCGAGAAATACGCCATCGCGTCCTTCAATGTCACCTCCACCGAGACCGCCAACGCCGTCCTGCTCGGACTCAAGAACGCCAAGGCCGACGGCATCATCCAGCTGTCCACCGGCGGCGCCGAGTTCATGTCCGGCCAGGGCGTGAAGAACCTGGCCCAGGGCGGCATCGCCCTGGCCAATTTCGTGCACCAGATGGCCGAGAACTACGATGTGAACGTGGCCCTGCACACCGACCACTGCCAGCCCAAGTACCTGGAGAGCTTCGTCCTGCCCCTCATCGCCGAGACCGAGCGGCGGCGCGCCATGGGCCTGCCCAACCTGTACAACGCGCACATGTTCGACGGCTCGGAACTGCCCCTGGACGCCAACATCGCCCGCTCCATCGAGCTGCTCAAGCGCTGCGCCGCCTGCGACATCATCCTGGAAGTGGAAATCGGCGTGGTGGGCGGCGAAGAGGACGGCCACGACACCAGCCACGTGGTCAAGGAGAAGCTCTACACCACCTCCGCGGACATGGTGACCACCCACAAGGCCCTGTCCCCCCTGGGCCACTACCTGCTGGCCGCCACCTTCGGCAATGTCCACGGCGTCTACAAGCCGGGCAACGTGGTGCTCAATCCCAAGATCCTCAAGGCCGGCCAGGACGCCATCGCCGCCGCCTGCAACGGCGAGAACGCCCAGCTGGTGTTCCACGGCGGGTCCGGCTCGACCCTGGCGGAGATCCACGAGACCCTGGACTACGGCGTGGTGAAGATGAACATCGATACCGACACCCAGTACGCCTTCAGCCGGCCCGTCGCCGACCATTTCTTCAAGAACTACGACGGCGTGCTCAAGCTCGACGGCGAAGTGGGCAACAAGAAGGTCTACGACCCCCGCTCCTACCTGAAGAAGGCCGAGACCGGCATGGCCGAGCGGGTGCTGCGCACCTGCCAGGACCTGCGCAGCGCCGGCAAGTCCCTGGGCCGTTTCTAGCGTTCTAGAGATCGTACACCGCAATGCGGATCGCCCTGCGTCGGCCCCGGCGCAGGGCGATCCGTTTCCAGATCAGCAGCAGGGCGGCGTTGACCAGGCCGACGCCGATGGCCAGGTCCAGGACCATGCACGGGGTCGAGGCCACCGCGCCCAGTTCCACCCAGCGCCCTGAGCTGCGGGCCAGGGTCATCACCGGCATGGGGAAGCCGATGGTGACGTGGACGGCGTCCCGGGCGTACTCGAGGTTGGTGAGGAACCAGCCCCAGAACCCGCCCAGGATGAGCCCGCCGACCCGGATGGCCAGTCCCGGGAGCGGGAACCGGATCCCGGACCAGGGCCGCCAGAGCGCCCACGACGCCCACGCCCCCAGCACCAGGAGCGAGCAGCCCACCAGCGGAAAGACATAGAAATTCAGAAAAGCACCGACACCGCCGGCCATCGACCACCAGCTCCTTTGCGGAAAGTCCCTGGAACACCTGCGCTTGATGAGACTACCGAGAATATAAATTGTTGTTACTGACCGGCAAGCGCTGCGCGACAAATTTCCTTCAGGGACCAGGTTCTGCGATCAGGACTCAGGATCACGGTAAGATGAGCCTTGAGGTCGCCCATGTCGCTCCATGCCCTGCCCGCCCATTCCCGGCTCTGGTTGCTGGCCCTCACCACCCCGCCCGGCCCGGCCGCCGAGACGCGGCTGCGCCACGGCCTGGCCGAGATCGTCGGCCTGTGGCGGCACAAGGGCCAGGCCTACCAGGGCGTGGGCGTCCTGCTGGAGCCCCAGCTCATCGCCGTGGCCGAGCCCAGCCTCGCCGACCATCCCTCCGGCTGCGCCATCGACGGGATGCTGCGCAAGGTGCACCGGCTGGTGGACCAGCTGAACCTGGGCCTGGTGGATCCGGGCGCCAGCATCCTGGTCCGGCAGGGCGGCACCCTGGTGCCCATCGCCAAGGCCGACCTCCAGGCCCGGCTTGAGGACGGCAGCCTGGACGCGGCCACCCCGGTCCTGGACCTGTCCCTGTACAGCCTCGAAGACCTCCGCGCCGGACGGCTGGAAGCGCCCCTGGCCAGCACCTGGGTGGGCAGGAAGTTCCGGATCGCCGTGGACGCATGAAAAGACCGGGCAGCCTTGAGGGCTGCCCGGTCCTTTCTGGTTACGGTAGCTTACAGCTTGGTGACGTTGGTAGCCTGGGGGCCCTTCTGGCCCTGGCCGGTGTCGAAGCTGACGCGCTGGTTCTCGTCCAGGGTCTTGAAGCCGCTGCCCTGGATCGCGGTGTGATGGACGAAGAGATCGGCGCCGCCACCATCAGGGGTGATGAATCCGAAACCCTTTTCGGCGTTGAACCACTTGACTGTACCTTGCTGTGCCATGACTAATCCTGCCATATCGTCTGGAAGTATCGATGCATTGACATTCCCCAGACAAAGGCCGTCAAAGCTTATTCGTGGTTGCCGCCCGAAGCGGATCACGTAATCAGGATGACCGGATTGCCTCCGGAAGTCTCAAATATCTTAAAAAATTTTCGCGGGTCCGGACGGAGCCCAGGACCGACTCCCACAGGCCACCGATCCCGCGATGTAAATCTTCGGAATGGGACAGTTCTGGGTCGCCATCGGCCCGCAGCTCCAGCCGCAGCATGGGCGCGAGGGGGTCCCTGGGCCGTCCCAGGTACTCCCAGGCGAAGCGCCAGCCCCGGGTGCCGCCGGGTTCGGCCACGGCCTGCACCAGTTCCTGGCCGGGAAAGAGTCCCACCGGACGCTGCCGGGCCCGGATCCGGGTGGCGCGGCGGCCCCGGGCGGAGCCGGCGGCATCCCGGGCCAGGAGCCCCGGGCAGTTGGCGACCACTTCCCCCACGGTATCGGTGCAGAACCGCAAGGACACCCCGGGCCGCGCGGGAAAGGCCACCAGCAGTTCGATGTGCTCGTCGGCGCGGGCCGGGGGCGGGCCCGGGAACCAGGCCCCGCGCAGGCAGAAGCCGGGACCCGGCGGCACCTCCAGCGGGGCGCGCGGGCGCATGCGGGCGAACAGGGCCTCCAGCCGCTCAGCCCGCGCGCCCATGGCCGCCGGATCGGGCCGGCAGGCGTGCTTGAAGACGTACAGCAGCCCATCCAGCCAGTAGTAGCCCTTGATTTCGAGGCCGTCCTTGAACGCCGTGTCTTTCCAGTAATAGACGAACCAGCAATGGACCCGCCGCCCAGCCAGGACCCCCTGCAGCTGTTCGCCCCCCTCCTCGTGCGGCACCCGGAGGGCATCGGCCTCGGCCTCCACCACCGCCCAGGCCGCCCGGGGCCCCGGCACCGGCAGGGTCCGGATGAACGGCCCGGCCTCGTTGAAACCCTGGCGGCCGAAACGGGCGCTGGCGTCCCCGGGCAGGTCCAGCAGGAACCGCCCCGCCGGCACCGTCTGCGTCCCGGTCCCCGGCGCAGGCCCCGGGCACCGTCCCGGCCAAGGTTCCGGTTGCCCCTGCCCTTGCTGGCACGCCACGGTCACTCCTCAGGTTTCGGGGTGAGTGATTTATTTATAAATCATACAACCCAAACAGGAGATGCCGCCAGCCGGCTCAAGGTTCGACCGGGTCGAGCCCCGGCGCTCAGCCCAGCAGCGACAGGGCGCTGCTGCTGGCGCTGGCACTGGAGCTGGTGGCGCTGGCGCCGCCGATGGCGGCCAGGAGCGGATCCTGGGCCGTGCTGCCCAGCAGGATGTTGAGAATCGCCGAGGTGGACGTGGTGCTGCCGGTGCTGCCGGCGGAACCGCCCTGGAGCGTGGAGAGGACTCCGGTGAGGCTGGAGCTGTTCTGCTTGAAGTAGTTCTGCACCGTGGCCAGGTCGCTCTGGACCGTGCCCGAATCGGTCCCCCCCAGGAGGCCGCCCAGGGCCTGGGTGACCGCGGCCGGCGCCGCGGCGCCGGTGGTGCTGCCGTTGGCATCGTAGGTCCCGGTGGAACTGGTGAGGCTGGCCATGAGGCTGGTGAGGGCGGCGGGATTCTGCTTGAAGTAGCTCTGGAGCGTGGCGAGGTCGTTCTGGACGCCGCTGGGGTCGCTCCCGGACAGCAGATCGCCCATGGCCTGGGTCACCGCGGCCGGAACCTGGGACTGGCTGCTGCTGGAGGTATCGGTCTGGGCGGAGGCCGTGCTCTTCAGCACATCCTCCAGCAGCGCCGGCGGCAGGGCGGCGGTGGCCTGGGCGTCGCTGCCCGAGAGCAGCTGCTGCAGGATGGTGCTGGCGATGTTGGCGGTGCTGGAGGTGCCGGCTACTGCGCTCATGGGAACCCTCTCTGGGCAGTCTTTGCAGCCCAGGAGCACCAAAGCAAGAACGAAGCCAGGGCGCTACGGAGTGATGCGGGTGCCGGCCTTGCCCTGGAGCGCCGCCGCCAGGTGCTCGGGGTCGGTGATGATCGCCTCGCGCCCGCCGCCCTCCAGGAAGTCGATCACCGCCTGGATCTTGGGCAGCATGCTGCCGGGCTTGAAATGGCCTTCGGCCAGGTACTGCCGGGCCTCGGCCAGGGTCATGGCCGCCACCGCCCGCTGGTTCGGCTTGCCGAAATTCAGGCACACCTGCTCCACCGCCGTGGAGATGACCAGCAGCTCCGCCTTGAGCTGCCGGGCCATCAGGCTGGACGCCAGGTCCTTGTCGATGACCGCCGCCACCCCGCTCAGGTCGCCCTGGGCGTCCTCCACCACCGCGATGCCGCCTCCGCCCCCGGCCACCACCACGAACCCGGCGTCCAGCAGCTGCCGCACCGCCGCCAGTTCCAGGATCGACCGGGGCACCGGCGAAGCCACCACCCGCCGCCAGCCGCGCCCCGAATCCTCCACCAGGTCCCAGCCGTCCTTGATCCGGTGCTGCTCCGCCTGCTCCTGGGACATGAACGAGCCGATGGGCTTGTTGGGGTGGGCCAGGGCGGGATCCTCCCGGTCCACCAGCACCTGGGTCACCACCGTGACCGGCGTCCGGTCCACGCCGCGGCGCCGGAACTCGTTGCGCATGGCCCGCTGCAGGTGGTAGCCCAGGGCCCCCTGGGTGTCCGCCACGCAGGAATCCAGCGGCACCACATGCAGTTCGGGCGCCGCCAGCTCGGACCGGCGCAGGATGAAGCCCACCTGCGGTCCGTTGCCGTGGGTCACCACCAGGCGCAGGTCCGCCTCGTCCCGGAGCATGGCCGCGATGTGCGCGCAGGTCCGGGCCGCGGCCTCGTACTGGTCGCCGACCGACTGGTGGCTGCTGTCCGCGATGAGGGAGTTGCCGCCAATGGCGATCACCACCGTCCTGGTCATGGTTGACTCCAAAAAAAAATTTTACCACTCATGAGGGATTTTTTGTACTCATTCGGACGGGTCCCGATTGAAGGTGCGGCCGTTCGCTTCGGGGGCCGGGGGAATTTCTCCGCCCGGCTGTCAGCTTTCAATCGCCGTAGCCCATGAGCCGCTGCCAGGGCTTCACGAACAGGCTGTGCTGCTTCTTGCGCAGGATGTGCAGGTAGCGGTCGACCGAAGGCAGCCAGCCGAGACCGGGCAGCGCCTTGAGTTTGCGGTTGAGCTCCTTGGCCCCCTTGAGGCGGTCGGGCTCGGTGATCCGGTAGTCGCATGGCGCCGGGGCGCCCGCCTCCAGGTCCCGGATGAGCCGCTCCCAGTCCCGGACGATGACCGCGATGTCGAAGGTCCGCCCATGGGCCACGGCGTTGCGCGACATCGCAGCCCGCAGCCCCTCGTCCCGGAGCAGGCGCACCACGGACGCCCCCAGCTGGCTTTCCTTCCGGTAGAGGATGCCGGTGCGGCCGTCCTGCACCACGTTCCTCGGACCGCCGAGATCCTTGGTCACCACCGGCACGCCCAGCAGCTCGAACTCCAGGGCGCTGAGGCAGAAGGTCTCGCTCAGCCCGGTGGGGTTCACCACCGCCACCTTGGCCTGCCGGAGCAGCTCGTGCTTGCCGGCGCCCAGGGCGCCGTGGAAGATCACGTCCTCCCGCAGCACGCCGCCGGAGGCGATGTACCGGGCGAAGCGCCGCTCGTAGGCGGCGGTGGCGATCCCCAGCGGCCCCATGGGGATGTTCCGGTCGTACAGCTGTCCCGAGCCCACGATGTGCAGGGTCGCGTCGGGAACCGCCCGCCGGATGGCCTGCCACTGGGCGGCCAGCACATGGAACCCCTTGATGGGGATGACGCTGCCCATGTAGAAGACGGCGTTGCCCGGAACCGCGCCGAGGTCGCAGGGGTAGGCCGCGGCCACGGCCGTGTTGAACACGTAGTCGCATTTCGGGAAGACCGCCTCGTCCCTGAGGTTCTCGTACTGTTCCCGGCTCACGCAAAGGTAGCGGACCACGTTTGCGGTCCGTTCGCAGAATCTCAACCGTTTGTAATTGGAGTAGTTGTGGGCCCACGCCACGAACTGCTGCGGGGCCTCCCGGACCAGCTGGGCATGGGCGTAGGCATCCCCCTCGCGGAGGATGACCCATTTCTCGCCGTTCTCCTGGAACTGACGGACGGCGTCAGCAAAGTCCTTGACCTCGTGATACGCCACGCCGTCCGGGTAGGCCCCCAGGCGGGTGGCATAGAAGTGCACCTCCATGCGCTCGGCCAGGTGCTTGGCGATGAGGAAGAACAGGTATTCCGAACCGCCCATCCCCGGATTGCCGGCATCCACGTCGCTGATGTCCATGCGGTGCACGGCATCCGTATCCAGATAGAACGCGATCCGGGTCATAGGCATTCCTTTTCCTCAAGCCTAGAGCATACCTGCGCACCCGTTCCCGGGCCCAGGACTCCATGGCCTGCCGACCCTACCCCCGCGCGGATCCCCTACGGAGCATCAATCCCTTTTGCGGATGCCCGCGTGGGCGGTGAACTCGGTCTCCACCACTTCCACGTCCGGGGCGTTGTAGAAGACCAGGTTGCGCAGGTGCTCGAAGCTTTCCAGGCCGAGGATCTTGGTGAACTGGAAGGCGATGCCGTCCGGCAGGTCCACCACCACCACGCCCAGCAGCTGGATCTCCACCTCGTTCTCCACCAGGACGATGGTGATCTCGCACTCGGTGCCCACCGGCAGCCGCTCGCCGGTGACCACGGACATGCCCTTCATGCTCAGGGAATGGGTGGGCGCGCCGGCCAGGGTCATGGCGCCGGCCCGGATCACCGTACGCGCGCTGACCAGGACCCTGGTGAATTCCCTCTGGTTGGAGTGCTCGGTGGTCATAAGGGCTGCCCTTAGCGCACGACATTCGAGGACCGAAGGTAGGTTCAGCTGAACCGGCCACGCTCAACTTACCATTCAATGCCCTGGGGATCCACCGTTGGCTTGGGGCCCGGCTATTTCGCCCGGCGCCGGCGCTTCCGGAGCAGGACCCCGCATACCGCCAGGATTGATGATGGATGGTGCTCATAATTCGAAAGTTTAGAAAGCAATCATTGACGCCGGGGGTGCCCCTGGCCGACCATCAACTGATCCTTAACAGCATTGTTACAGGCCACCGGCAACGGAACTTACAGAGAGCCCAAACCGCCGCTTCTCCCAGGAAGCCTCCCCTTTGATACTGGTCCTCGCGTAAGACAGGTGAAAAGACATGGACATCGGACCCAGGCAGGAACATCAACCCGTGAACGAGGAGGAATACCGGGGTTATCCGGGCGAGAACCGGCTGGACGTGCTCCAGCAGGAGAGCCGTCTGCTCCATGCCCTGATGCAGCATTTCCCCGACCGCATCTACTTCAAGAACCTGGAGAGCCGCTTCGTCTACGGCAGCCGCTCCTTCGCCAAGCTCTTCAACCTGGAAGACTTCGCCGACATCTACGGCAAGAACGACTTTGACTTCTTCACCAAGGATCACGCCGAGGCGGCCTTCGCGGACGAGCAGGAGATCATCCGCACCGGGGAGGCCATGGTGGGTATCGAGGAGATGGAGACCTGGCACGACGGCAGCGTCACCTGGTGCTCCACCACCAAGGCGCCGCTGCGGGACGACCAGGGGCGGGTCATCGGGACCTTCGGCATCTCCCGGGACACCACCGCCCGCAAGCAGGCCCAGGAGGCGCTGCGCCAGAGCGAGGCCCGCTACCGCCAGGTCTCCGAGCAGCTGGCCGCGGCCAACCTGAAGCTGGCGGAGGCCAACCAGTCCCTGCTGACCATGAGCCTCACCGACCCGCTCACCGGCCTGCGCAACCGGCGCTTCCTCACCACGCACATGCCCGCGGACATCGCCCAGGTGATGCGCGCGCACCGCAACGTGGCCAAGAAGAGCGGCCATGACCGGATGCTGCAGAACGTGGACATGCTGTTCCTCATGGTGGACATTGATCATTTCAAGCGGGTGAACGACCACTACGGCCACCTGGCCGGGGACCTGGTGCTGCAGCAGGTGGGCGAGATCCTCTGCCGCGCCGCCCGCACCACCGACACCGTGGCCCGGGTCGGCGGCGAGGAGTTCCTGGTGGTGGCCCGGCAGACCGCCCGGGCCGATTCCAATGTCATCGCCGAGCGCATCCGCGCCACGGTCGCCGCGCACCCGTTCCACATCGGCGAGAAGGACACCATCCACTGCACCTGCTCGGTGGGGTTCTCCTCGTATCCCTTGTTGCCTGAAGAGATGACCTACTTCAGCTGGGAACAGATCGTCGAGATCGCGGACCAGTGCCTCTACGCGGCCAAGCGCAGCGGCCGGAACGCCTGGGTGGGCATCATTCCTGATCTTGACAACCTTCGGCGCAAGGGCAATGAACTCCCGGAGACCATTCCCGACCTGGTGCGGGCCGGGCTCCTGCCGACCGTCAGTTCCTTCGACAACCCGGTGGTCTGGGCGGAGGAAGGAGAGGATCATTGATCCCTGAGCCTGGTTCCAGGCCTTTGATCCACCCACCTTCCCTCTCGCTGGAGCCTTCATGACATTGCGGACCAACCTCTCGCTGGGCATCGTGCTCCTCTCCCTCGCGGGTTGCGCGCCCCGGCAGGCGCCCGTAGCCACCCCGGTCACCAGCACCGCGACCCGGGACGCGCCGGCCTGGATCGACCAGGAGGAAGTGCCCGGCGGCCTCGCCGCGGTGGGCATCGCCCAGCCCAACCCCATGGGGGACAAGGCCATGCAGCGCACCGTGGCGGTGGCCGACGCCCGCACCAAGCTGGCCGGCAAGCTGAAGGTCCGGGTCCAGCACCTGTTCACCCTGCTCAACCAGCAGGTGACCGAGGCCTCGGCCGGGACCGGGGCGCAGGCGGTGAAGACCGACGCCATGAACCGGGTCATGGAGAGCGTCACCCGCCAGCTGGTGGACCAGGAGCTGGTGGGCGCCACCACCCGGGCCACCTGGACCGACGCCCAGGACGGTTCGCTGTACCTGCTGCTGACCATGACCCGGGAGGCCACGGACCGCGCCCTGGCCAGCGCCACCAAGACCGAGATCCGCAAGCAGATCGTCCAGGGCCAGCCGCAGCTGGCCCCGGTCCTGCCCAAGGTCGACACCGCCGTGGCCGCCATGGAGAGCGAGGACAGCCTGAACGCCGACCTGGACCGCCTGGACCCCAACCAGCCCGCCAAGTAGCAGCCTTCGTCCGGGTCCCGGACCAGCGCCCTGTCCGCCTGCGCCAAGAGGCGCGCATTGGCGCACCTCTTGGCGTAGGCGTTACAGCTGGGTTCGATCGGGACGTGTCCCACTGGCTTGGGCCGCGCACCCGCCCGTACCGACGCGATGCGTGGCCAAACCGGTTCGGGACGCAGCTCTCGCCCATGGGACACGCACCCATCGTCGTCCTCCCCTACGCTGCTGAAGAGAGGCGTGCCTTGCACGCCGAACCAGCAGCGACTGACTGTCGGGACCCGTACGCCCGGGTCAGAGCATCAGCCCGCCACCGCCGGCGGAGAGGTACTGGCCGGTGAGATAGGCGGCCTCGTCCGAAGCCACCAGGGCGATGATCCCGGCCACGTCGTCGGGCTGGCCGATCCGGCCCAGGGGCAGGCGGCTGCCCGCGGCGGCCTTGGCGGCCTCGGGATAGAAGGCGGTGGCGTCGGTCTCGGTGAGCCCCGGCGCCACCACGTTCACCCGGATCCCGTGGGGGCCCAGTTCCAGGGCCAGGGACTTCATGAAGCCGTCCAGGCCCGACTTGGCGGTGGTGTGGGCTGCGAAGCCGGGGCCGGGCTGGCGGGACAGCCCGCTGCTCACGGCGATGATGCACCCCTTGCGGCGCTGGATCATCCCCGGCACGGCGGCCTTGCAGGCGTTGAAGGCCGAAGCCAGCTCCCCCAGGAGCTTCTGTTCGAACCCCGCCCAGGGCAGCTCGGTGAACGGCGCCACGGGAAAGCTCATGTTGGCGTTGAGCACCAGGGTGTCGATGGGGCCCAGCATGGCCTCGGCCTTGCGGAACAGGGCCTCCACCTGGGCGGCGTCGCGCACGTCCGCCTGGAGCGCCACGGCCTTGCCGCCCGCGGCCAGGATGGCTTCCACCACCCCCCGGGCGGCGGCCTCGTTCTGGTGGTAGTTCACCGCCACCGCGGCCCCGTGGGCCGCCAGGCGGCGCGCGGTGGCGGCGCCGATGCCCCGGCCGGCGCCGGTGACGAGGATGGTGCGTCCCTGGAGAAACATGACCCCTCCTGCGAATGGTGCCTGCTGGAGCGGCGGCTCTGGCCGCGCCCTGCCGCAAAGTACCAGTCTGGCGCATCCGGCGGCGCCCCGGGAAGGTATCTCGGCGCTAGAATCCAGGATGTCCCCGGAGCGGCCATGTACATCATCCACGTCCAGATCCACGTGCAACCGGACCAGCTGGAGGCCTTCAAGGCCGCGACCCTGGCCAATGCCCAGGCCAGCGTGCAGGAGCCGGGCATCGCCCGGTTCGATGTGGTGCAGCGCCTGGACGATCCGGCCCGGTTCACCCTGGTGGAGGCCTACCGCAGCCCCGAGGACCACGAGCGGCACCGGCAGACCGCCCACTACGCCACCTGGGCCGCGGCGGTGGCGCCGATGATGGCGGAACCCCGCTCCGCCCTGAAGTTCGCCAGCATCTTCCCCGGGGAGCCGGGATGGTGACGCGCTTCGAGTTCGCCACCGCCCAGCGCATCATCTTCGGGGCCGGCGCGCTCCAGGAGGCGGGAACCCTGGCCGCGGCCCTGGGCCGGCGGCCCCTGGTGGTGACCGGGCGCGACGGGTCCCGCAGCCGGGCCCTGCTGGACCTGCTCCGGGACCAGGGGCTGGAGCCTGCGCTGTTCTCCCTGGACGGCGAGCCGACCCTGGCGGAGGTCCGCCTGGGAGCGGCCCGGGCCCGGGCCGGGGGCGCGGACCTGGTGCTCGCCTTCGGCGGCGGCAGCGCCCTGGACGGCGGCAAGGCCATCGCGGCCATGGCAGTCAACGGGGAGGATCCCTTGCCCTTCCTGGAGGTGATCGGCCAGGGCCGGCCCCTGGAGCACCCGCCCCTGCCCTGCATCGCCATCCCCACCACCGCCGGCACCGGTTCCGAGGTCACCCGCAACGCGGTGCTGACCTCCCCGGAACACCGGGTGAAAGCCAGCCTGCGCGACGCGCGGATGCTGCCCCGGGTGGCGCTGGTGGACCCGCGGCTGACCCTCGGGGTGCCCCCGGAGATCACCGCCAGCACCGGACTCGACGCGCTGACCCAGCTCATCGAGCCGTTCCTGTCCGTCCGGGCCAACCCCATGACCGACGCCCTCTGCCGGGACGGCATCCGGCTTTCGGTCCGCTCGCTGAAGCGGGCCTGGGCCGACGGCGGCGACCTGGAGGCCCGCGGCGACCTGGCCCTGGCCAGCCTGTTCGGCGGGCTGGCCCTGGCCAACGCCGGGCTGGGCGCCGTCCACGGCCTGGCCGCGCCCCTGGGCGGCAGGATCGCCGTGCCCCATGGCGCCGCCTGCGCGGCCCTGCTGCCCCATGTGCTGGAGGCCAACCTGCTGCGGGCGCAGCCCGCCCTCCTGGGCCGGTTCGACGAGCTGGCCGGGCTGCTCACCGGCGACCCGGGCGCCAGCGCCCTGGACGGGGTGCGCTGGATCCAGGCGCTGGCGGCGGAGCTCGGGGTGCCGGGCCTGGGCCGCTACGGCCTCGCGGCGGAGGACCTGGAGCCGGTGGCCGAGCAGGCCCTGGGTGCCAGCAGCATGAAGGCCAATCCCGTGCCCCTGGACCGGGCGGCGCTGGTGGCGATCCTGGCCTTGGCCAGGTAGGAGCCGCGGCCGGAAACCTTGGCCGGCCGGAACGAATATTGATAAATTGAAACAATGGCCCGTCCCTCTCCCCGCCGCGCGCTGAACTCACTGTCCTTCAAGCTGGGCTTCGCGTTCGCGCTGGTGGTGCTGGCGGCCGTGGGCTGCATGGGCGGCTACGCCTATGTCCAGGGCCGGCGCAACGCGCTGCAGCGGGAGCTCACGGAACTGCAGACCCAGTCCAAGGAGCTGGCCGCCCGCATCGACCGTTCCCTGGCCGCCGGCAAGGGGCTGGTGGACCACCTGGCCTGCACCCGGAACGTGGAGGACTACCTGGCCCTGGACCGCACCCGGTACCGCCAGGACAGCTTCCAGGAGTGGCTGGACCTCCAGGTGGTGGAGGCCAAGGGCCTGTCCACGGTCTTCCTCCTGTCGCCCCGCGGCCGCTGCCTGGCCTCCAGCGACCGGTCCTTCGTGGGCCATGATTTCAGCTACCGGCCCTATTTCCAGGAGGCCGCGGCCGGGCAGTTCGCCGCCTCGGACTGGATGATCGGGACCCTGACCCGGTCCCCCAGGATCTTCTCGGCGGCCCCGGTGCGGCTCCGGGGCCGGATCGTGGGCGTGCTGGTGACGGAGTTCCAGGTGGACGACGTGACCGAGGCCATCAGCGCCACCGGCGTCAACGGCAGGACCGCCGTGGCCATCAACGCCCAGGGCATCGCCCTGGCCGCCAGCCGGCCCGGCATCGAGTACCACGCGCTCCTCCCGCTGGCCCCCGGCATCCGGGCCGAACTCAGGCGCACCCGCCAGTTCCAGGACCGGGACATCCCCGCGGATCCCCTGTCCCAGGAGTACGCCGCCGCCTTCCACCGGGCCCTGGACACCGGCCTGCCCCAGACTGTGGCCTTCCGGCTGGGGACCTCCCCCCGGTGGGGCGTGCTCTCGCCGCTGACCGAGCGGCCCTGGGTGGCCTCCGTGGCCGTCTACGAAGCCGAGGTCCTCCTGCCCGTCCACCGGGCCATGGTGCACACGCTCCTGGTGGGGCTCGCCACCACCCTGGGCGCCTTCGGGATGGCCTTCGGCCTGCGCCGCTGGCTGCTGGAGCCCATCCACCGGCTGGCGGACGCCATGGGCCGGTTCGGCGCCGGGGACGCCACGGTCCGGGCCCCCGTCCACACCCGGGACGAGCGGGGCCAGCTGGCCCTGGCGTTCAACGCCATGGCCGACGCGCTCCAGGCCCACCGGGAGCGCCTGGAGGAGCTGGTGAAGGCCAGGACCCGGGAGCTGAGCCGCAGCGAAAGCCAGTACCGCAGCCTGGCCCAGCGCCTGGAACTGGCCACGGCTTCCGGCAGCCTGGGCATCTGGGACCGCAACCTGCTGGACGGCACCGAGTTCTGGAACGACCGGATGTACGGGATCTACGGCCTGGAGCGCCGGGCCAGCGATCCCGACTATGCCTTCTGGCTCCGGAACATCCTCCACCCGGAGGACCGCCAGGCGACGGAGGCGGCGATCCAGGCGGCGATCCGCGGCGGCCAGCCCTACGACCTGGCGTTCCGGGTCATCCTGGCCAGCGGCGAGGTCCGGCATGTGAAGTCCGACGGCCAGGTGGTGCGGGACGCCGAGGGCAGGCCGGTGCGGATCATCGGCATCAACCGGGACCGGACCCGGGAGGTGGAGGCGGAAGCCGAGCGCCGGCAGCTGCAGGCGGAGCTGCAGCACGCGGAGAAGCTGGACAGCATCGGCAGCCTGGCCGGCGGCGTGGCCCACGACCTCAACAATGTCCTGGCGGCCATCCTGGGCATGGCCTCGGTGCTCCGTTCCGGCTGCCCCGACGGGGATCCCCGGGCCATGCCCCTGGACACCATCACCAGCGCCTGCACCCGGGGCCGGGACGTGGTCAGGAGCCTGCTCACCTTCGCCCGCAAGGACCTGGAGGCCAGGGGCCCGGTGGACCTCAACGGCCTGGCCCGGGAGGTGCTCCAGCTGCTCAGCTGCACCACCCTCAGCCGGGTCCGGACCAGCACCGAGTTCCAGGAGCCCCTGGGGCTGATCGAAGGGGACGCCGGCGGCCTGGGCCACGCGCTCATCAACCTCTGCGTCAACGCCGTGGACGCCATGCCCCAGGGCGGCGCGCTGACCGTCCGGACCCGGCAGACCGCCGCGGGGGGCGTGGAACTCAGCATCCGGGACACCGGCGAGGGCATGAGCCCCGAGGTGGCGCGGCGCGCCATCGAGCCGTTCTTCACCACCAAGCCGGTGGGCAAGGGCACCGGGCTGGGCCTGGCCATGGTCTACGGCACGGTGAAGGCCCACCGGGGCACCTTCGAGATCCGGAGCGAGCCGGGCCTGGGCACCGAAGTGATCCTCGGCTTCCCGCCCTGGCCTGGCAAGCCGGCCCGGGGCCCGGCCTCCGGCCCGCCGGCGCGCCTGCGCATCCTCCTGGTGGATGACGAGGCGGAGGTCCGGCAGGCGTTCGGCCCCATGCTGGAAACCCTGGGCCACGACGTCGAGACCGCCGGGAGCGGGCTGGAAGCGCTGGAGCTCATCCAGGACGGCCTGCGGGTGGACCTGGTGATCCTGGACCTGGACATGCCCGGGCTCAGCGGCGCCCACACCCTGCCCCGCCTGCTGGCCCTGCGCCCCGGCCTGGCCGTGATGCTGGCCACCGGCCGCGGCGACGATCCCATCGGCCCGCTGCTGGCGGGCCGGCCGAACCTGTCCGGCCTGGACAAGCCGTTCGACCTGGAGCAGGTCCGGGTCAGGCTCGAGGCCATCGGGACTGCGCCTCCTCGACAATGAGCCGCACACACCCTTCCAGCCCGATGCGGGACGGATCCAGCACCAGGTGGAACGGCTGCCGGGAATCGTGCCAGGCCAGGCCGGAGATCTGCCGGATGTAGGCGGCGCGGTCCCGGTCGGAGGCCGCGATGGCCTTGCGGGCGGCCTCGAGGTCCGGCACCTTCCCGTGCTCCATCAGGGTCCGGACGCGGAAGTCCGGATCGGCGTCGATGCACACGTGGAGCGTGGCGGGGCGGTCCTTCAGGGCGACGAACCCGCCCCGGCCCACGATCACCGAGGGCGCGTGCGCCGCCAGCCGCTGCATCACCCCCCGCTCCAGGGCGAACAGGTCGCGGCTGTAGACCGGCGCCTCCAGGGGCGGGGTGTAGAGGGCCTCGGGGGAGCCGAAGGCGAGGATGTGCTTCATCTGGTCCAGGAAACCGCACCGGCGCTCCTCCTGCGGGGCCAGGCTGGCGGCGGACTGGCCCAGGGCCCCCGCGGCCAGGCGCAGGATGCGGCGATCACAGAAATGCCAGCCCAGCCGGCGGGCCACGAGGAAACCCGCCTCGGTGCCTCCGCTGCCAAGGCTGCGGGAGATGGTGATGGCGGGATGCTCGATCACGGTGGCCTCTGGGGGGTTGGAAGGGGGATCCGGGCTGATTCTACTCGCCGGCGACGTCCCGGGGACCGCCGCCTTTCCGCTTCACCCCGCCGAAGAGCAGGGCCAGCGGGACACAGAGCAGCGCCAGGTAGCCCAGCAGGCGGAAATTCTCCACATAGGCGAACAGGGAGGCCTGGCGCTGCACCAGTCCATAAAGCATGCCCATGGCCTTCTGGTGCGCCGCATAGGGACTCGCCCCGGCCCGGAACAGCCCGGTCTCGAACCCCTGGAGCCGCTGGGCCACGGCGGACGTGCCGGCGGTGACGTTGGCCACCAGGTAGTTCTGGTGGACCTGGGTGCCGCGCACCAGGAAGCTCATGATGGCGGCGATGCCGACGCTGCCGCCGAGGTTGCGCATGAGGTTGTAGATGCCGGCGGCGTTGCCGATGTCCTCCCGGGCCAGCCGGCCCATGGTCATGGTCGTCAGCGGCACGAAGATGCAGCCCGTGGCGAAGCCGTTCATCAGGTTCGGCAGCACCACCGAGACCATGGCGATGTCGAGGTTGATGCGGCTCAGCAGCAGCGAGGAGAAGCCGAGCATGCCGAAGCCGAAGGCCAGCAGCAGGCGCCCGTCCACCACATTGGCCAGCTTGCCCATCACCAGCATCGCGAGGATCGAGCCCAGGCCGCGCGGGCTCACCGCCAGGCCGCTGTCCAGGGCCGGGTAGCCCATGAGGGTCTGCAGGAACAGCGGCAGCATGGCGGTGAAGCCGTAGAGGACCGAGCCGTAGATCGTGTTGACCAGGGTGCCCACCCCGAAATTCCGGTCGCCCAGCACCCGCAGCTGGACGATCGGCTCCCGGCAGCGGAACTCGCGCCAGATGAAGCCGATCAGCCCCAGCACCGCGGCGGCGGCCAGCCAGCAGATCCAGGCCGAGCCGAACCAGTCCAGCTCCTGGCCCTTGTCCAGCGCCAGCTGCAGGGCGCCCACCCAGAGGGCCATCAGGCCGAAGCCCAGGAAGTCGATGCTGCCCCGGCAGGCGTCCTTGAGGTAGGGCGGGTCGACGATGAACCGCCTGGCCATGGCCAGGGCGATGAGGCCCACCGGCAGGTTGATGAAGAAGATCCAGCGCCAGGAGAAGCTGTCGGTGATCCAGCCGCCCAGGGTCGGGCCCACCACCGGGGCCACCACGATGCCGAGGCCGTAGACCGCCATGGCCGTGCCGTGCTGGCGCGGCGGGAAGCTTTCCAGCAGGATGGCCTGGGACAGCGGCAGCATGCCCCCGCCGCCCAGGCCCTGCAGGATCCGGGCGGCGATCAGCATCGGCATGGTCACCGCCAGGCCGCACAGCATGGACGCGGCGGTGAACACCAGGATGGAGGCCATCAGCAGGCGCTTGCGGCCGAAGCGCCGGGTGATCCAGCCGGTGGCGGGCAGCATGATGGCGTTGGACACCAGGTAGCTGGTGAGGACCCAGGTGGACTCGTCGGTGGCGGCCGAGAGGTTCCCGGCGATGTGCGGCAGGGCGACGTTGGCCACCGAGGAGTCCAGCACCACCATGAAGGTCGCGATCATCACCGACGCCGCGATCATCCACAGGTGCCACTGCTCCCGCCGCGCAAGCTCCGCGGCCCCGGCGGATAGCGCGGGGCTGTAGCGGTCGGGCACGGTCTGGGGGCGCATGGACATCGTCACCGGGGAAGGCGGATGGCTGGGGGCATCTTGAATTATTTCGGCCTCCCATTGAGCCGTGAAATATCTATTTGACTATCATTCAATATCCAGGAGATATGAATGGAACTCCGCCTGCTCCGCTATTTCGTCGCCGTGGCCGAAGAGCTGCACTTCAGCCGGGCCGCCCTGCGCCTGCACATGGCCCAGCCTCCCCTGAGCCAGCAGATCCGCAAGCTGGAGGAGGAGCTCGGGGTGCAGCTGCTGACCCGCACCAAGCGCCGCGTGGCCTTGACCGAGCCGGGCCGGCAGTTCCTGGGTTCCGCCCAGGAGATCCTGGCCCAGGTGGACCGCGCCGTCACCCAGGTGCAGCGCCTGGGCCGGGGCGAGGCGGGCCGGATCGCCATCGGCATGATCAGCTCCGTGGCCTTCGAGGACACCCTGCCCCGGGTGCTCCGGGCCTACCGGTCCCGCTATCCCGGGGTGTCCATCGCCCTGCGCGAGCTGGACACGGGCGAGCAGCTGGCGGCGCTCCAGGAGAACCGGATCCAGATCGGCTTCCTGCGCCCGCCCATCCTGGAGCCGGGGCTGACCATGACCCCCTTCCTCCGGGAACCCCTGGTGGCGGTTCTGCCCGCGGAGCATCCCCTGGCGGGCCGCAAGCGCATCGCCCTCCAGGCCCTGGCGAACGATCCGTTCATCGTGGTGCCCCGGAGCCAGGCGCTGGGGGGCCTGGACCTGGTGCTGGAGGCCTGCGTGCGGGCGGGGTTCACCCCCCGGGTGGCCCAGGAGGCCCTGGAGCTGCAGAGCGTGATCGGGCTGGTGGCGGCGGGCTTCGGGGTCTCCCTGCTGCCCCGGGCCGCGGGCCGGCTGGTGCACAGCGGCGTCGCCTTCGTCGCCCTGGCCCCGCCGGAGCTGTGCATCGAGATCGCCGCCGTGCACCTCACCGAGAACCGCTCGCCCCTGCTGGCCGGGTTCCTGGCCACCCTGCGCGAGACCCTCAATGGGCCGTGTGCACGTCCAGCAGGTCGCGCAGCGGTTGCACCAGCCCGGTCCGTTCCCAGGTGAAGCCCTCCCGCTCCCGGCCGAAGTGGCCGTAGGCGGCGGTGGGCAGGTAGATGGGCCGGCGCAGGTCCAGGGCCTCCAGGATGGCGGCCGGGCGCAGGTCGAACAGGCGCCGCACCGCCGCTTCCGCCTCGGTCTCGGACACCAGCCCGGTGCCGTGGAAGTCCAGGAGCAGGCTCACCGGCTCGGCCACGCCGATGGCGTAGGCCACCTGGACCGTGCAGCGCCGGGCGAAGCCCGCCGCCACCAGGTGCTTGGCCACCCAGCGGGCGGCGTAGGCGGCGGAGCGGTCCACCTTGCTCGGGTCCTTGCCGCTGAAGGCTCCGCCCCCGTGGGGACAGGCGCCGCCGTAGGTGTCCACGATGATCTTGCGGCCGGTGACCCCGGTGTCCCCCTCGGGCCCGCCGATGACGAAGCAGCCGGTGGGATTGATGTGCACCTTCGCGCCGGCCAGCGCCTCCCGGCCGAGCACCGGGGCCAGGATCTCCTCCCGCACCGCCTCGTGCAGGGTCCGGTCCGGGACCCCGGGGTCGTGCTGGGTGGAGAGCACCACCGTGTGCAGGCCGGCGGGCCGGCCATCCACGAAGCGCAGGGTGACCTGGCTCTTGGCGTCGGGGCGGAGGAACGGGACCGCCCCGGACTTGCGCACCGCGGCCTGCCTGGCCACCAGGCGGTGGGCCAGCATCAGCGCCTGCGGCATGAGCTCCGGGGTCTCGTCGCAGGCGAAGCCGAACATCATCCCCTGGTCGCCGGCGCCCAGTTCGCCGCCGCCGCGCTCGACGCCCTGGTGGATGTTGTCGCTCTGGCCGTTCAGCACCAGGTGCAGGTCGTGGCGGCAGGGATCGAACCCGTTCTCCGCGGCATAGCCGATGTCCGTGAGCACCTTCCAGGCCACCTCGGGGATGGCCTCGCGCAGGGCCGGGAGCAGGTCGGGGATGGCCGCCCGGAACTCGCCGGCGATGGTGAGGGAGTTCCGGGCGATGAGGGTCTCGCAGGCCACCTTGGCCTGGGGGTCCCTGGCCAGGAGCCAGTCCAGCACGGCATCGGAGATCTGGTCCGCCACCTTGTCGGGGTGGCCTTCCGAGACGGATTCGGAGGTGAAGAGATAGCTGTTGCCCATGGTCGCTCCGGAGCTGGTGTTTCAGGTTGGTTCCTGCGCATGGGACCTCGCGATCCTGGGCACCGCAGCATCCTGCTCGGTTGCCGGACCCCCGGCGGGGGCCACTCCTCATGCAGGCACCAGTCTACTGGGCCGGGCGGCGGCGTCAAGTCCCGGACGGCTGGCCCGGGAAGGCTTCAGCGGCGAACCGCGCCAGCTTGGCCTGGATCTCGTCCACGGTGAAGGGCTTGGAGATGACGGCGACCTTCGGCAGCTTGAAGGTCGGCCATTCCTCGATATCCGGTTGCCCCGAGGAGATGAGGATCGGCAGGTCCGGGTGCAGGTCCCGGATCAGCGCCAGGGTCTGCGCCCCGGTCAAGCGAGGCATGTTCTGGTCCAGGATGGCGAGGCTGGGGAGATCCCCGGAGCGCAGGGCCTCGAGCACCTCCTCGCCGCCGGGGAAGGTCGTCACCTGGCGCACCCCGGCCTTCCGGAGCATCCGGGCCATCAGGATCCTCACGTCCACTTCGTCGTCCACCAGGAACACCTCCAGGGACCCCAGGGACGGTGCCAAGGCCGTGACCGCCTCCCTGCGCTCCGGCGCCGGGATGCGCGGGAACCGCAGCCGCACCGTGGTGCCCTGGCCCGGCTGGCTGGAAAGGTCGATGGAGCCGCCGTGCGCCTTGACCACGCCATAGGTCATGCTCAAGCCCAGCCCGGTGCCGTTGCCCACCCCCTTGGTGGTGAAGAACGGCTCCAGCACATGGGCGAGGACCTCCGGGGCCATGCCGCATCCGGTATCCGTCACGGCGACTTCCACCCGGCCACCCTCGAGGATCGCGGTCCGGAGCGTCAGCGTGCCCCCGTCGGGCATGGCCCCCACCGCGTTGAGGCAGAGGTTCAGGATGGCGTGGTTGATGCCGCCGGCATCCCCATGAATCCAAAGAGGTTCGTCAACAAACTGCTCCGCGATCACGATGGCCTTCCGGGTCGTGTGTTCCAGGAGGGTATGCACTTCGCGGATGAGGGCATGCAGTTCCACGGGCCGGCTGACGGCCAGGGCGGGCACGGCGAAGTGGAGCATCGACTTCACCACGTCCCTGCCCCGGGCGCACGCCTTGCTTATGGTCTGGTAGGCATGCCGGTCCGCAAGATCGGCCGCGAGATCCTCGTGCACCGACGCCGTGCCCATGATGATGGCCAGGATGTTGTTCATGTTGTGCGCGACTCCGGCCGACAGGACGCCCAGGCTCTCCAGCTTGTGGGCTTCCTGGAGCTTGGCTTCGAGATCGAGCTTGTGCTGTTCGATCTCCTTGCGCTGAGTGATATCGATCAGGGAGCCGATCATGCCGATCATGGTGTTGGTTTCGTCCAGTTCCGGCACCACCCGGGCAATGACCCACACCGTCTGCCCATCCGGGCGCACCAGGCGGAATTCCATTTCAGCCAATCGCTTCGTCTGCATGACCTGGTCGAAGATGCACCGGGCGGCTTCCCGGTCATCGGCATGGATGCTTTCCACGAATCGGGAGGTGCCGCCTTCCCAGCCGCGGAGCCCGGTGATCTCGTACCACGGGTCGTTGGCGAACAGGTGGTTGCCCTGCGCATCCAGACGGAAGATGCCCACCGGGACGGCCTGGGTCAGTTCCCGGTGATGCCGTTCGCTGCGGCTCAGTTCCAGCGTCCTGGCCCGCACCAGTTCCTCCAGGTGCTCCTGGTGGGCCTGGAGGGAATCGGCCATGGCGTTGAAGGCCCGGGACAGTTGTCCCCGTTCATCCTGGCCCAGGACCGGGGCCCGGGCACCGGCGTCGCCGCCGCCGAACCGGCCCATGGCGCTGGAAAGTTTCTGGATGGACCCGAGGAACGACCGCCCCATGGCGAAGGCCGCGAGGATGCCCGCCAAGGCGGTGCCGAGCCCCACCAGGAGGGTCCGGCCCATGGCCCGGCGCATGGGCAGGAGGATCTCATCCCGGGGGATGGCCACCGCGATCACCCAGTCTTCCTGCACCAGCGGGGTGAGCACCGCCAGCTTCGGGGTGGCCCCCAGCCGGTAAGTGACGGCCTGCTGCTGGCCGGAAGCGTAGACGCTCCGGAACGCCTGGGCCAGCTCCCCGGACAGCGGGTCCGAGGGAATGTCGCGCCCCATGAACTGGCGGGTGCGCTTCAGCTGCTCCAGGGCCGGCGGGTCCAGGGCTTCCAGCGCGTGGTACTGGAAGGCGGGGTTGCTGTGCGCCAGGGCGATGCCGGCCCGGTTGATGAGCACCGCGGTCCGGCCGTCGGTTCCGGCCGCACGGACCGCCTGCTCGACGGGTTCCATGGGGAACTCGGTCACCAGTACGCCGGCGATCCTGCCCTGGATCCAGACCGGTGCGCTGGAGTCGAGGTGCGGCCTCCGGTCCAGGAGCCCGACGCTCCAGTCGGAAACCGTGGGGCGTCCGGCCGCGGCCTCGAGGAAATAGGTCCGGAAGCCGTAGTTATGGCCGATGAAGGCCCTGCGGGTGGAGGCCAGGCAATCGCCGGTGGGCGAAAGCAGGAAGATGGAGGAGATGCCCGGGGTCTGCCGAAGCTGCAGATCCAGCCAATCCTGGCAGGCCTTCTGGCTGTTCATGCTGGGCTCGCGCTGCCCCAGGAAATCCTGGACATCCCGGGTGCACGCCAGGTGCACCGCCAGCACCCTGCCGCCGCCCAGGGACAGGTCGATCCGGGTGGCCAGGTCCTTGGACAGGATCTGCAGGTCGGCCAGTTCCCGCCGGACCGCGCTGCGCCGGTCCTGGAAGTAGGCGTACAGGCTCATCAGCCCGACGGTCAGCAGCACCACCAGGGCGACCGTGAAGCTGAGCTTGAGGGACAGGGAGGTCCGGATCCTGCGCACCAGCTTGAGGTCGAGCAGGGCGGACCAGCCATGACCAGAGTGGCCGTGCTGCGGGTCCACGGGATCGAACATGGGACTGGTCATGGGTCCACCCTGGAGCAGTCATATTTTGAAATTGACAACGTTTGAATTTACCACACCGCGAGCGGCGCGGGCAGGAACCCCTGCGCTGGAAACACGACCTGGCCGGTCAACGATCCCAGTGTGCGATAACTGTTCACGGGAAAGCCCTCGCGGAAAAGCCCCATGAGGAACCCCAAGGCTTCGGTCCAGGTCTGCAAGTTCATTATCCCATCCATTCCCATGGCTTCAGGGTTCCCCATGCACATCACCGGCATCAAGCTCCTGCCCATCACCATCCCCAGGACCCGGGAGTTCAAGGTCGCCTATGCCACCCGGACCGTCTACCAGGGCGTCCTGGTGCAGCTGCTCACGGACGCCGGACTGACCGGGATCGGCGAGGCGGCCCCCAACTTCGAGGTGTGCCACGAGACCCCGGAGGGCACCGCCGAGGCCCTGGCGGCCATGGCCCCCCTGGTGCGCGGCGCCCATCCCCTGGAGCGGGAGCGCATCCTGGGCCGGCTGGAACCCTGGCGGCACACCCATGCGGCCGCCTTGGCCGCCGTGGACATCGCCCTGTGGGACCTGGCCGGCAAGGCCGCCGGCCTGGCGGTGCGCGACCTCATCGGCGGCTTCCGGCCAAGCCTCCCCAACGCCATGACCATCGGCATCATGACCCTGGAGCGGACCGTGGCCGAAGCCCGCGCGATCCTGGCCAGCGGCAGGTACGCCGAGATCAAGCTGAAGCTGGGGCTCGACCCGGAGCTCGATGTGGCCCGGGTCCAGGCGGTCCGCGCGGTGGTCGGCCCCGGATTCCCCCTGCACGTGGACGCCAACCAGGGCTACGACCGGCATGGCGCGCTGCGCGTCCTGGCGGCGCTGGAGGCGGCGCGCATCGATTTCGCCGAACAGCCGGTGGCCGCCGGCGACACCGAAGCGCTGCAGTGGGTCAGCGCGCGCAGTCCCATCCCGGTGATGGCCGACGAGGCGCTGCACAGCCCGGAGGACGCGCTCATGCTGGTTCGGGAACGGGCCTGCGCGATGTTCAACATCAAGCTGCAGAAAGTCGGCGGCATCTCCCGCGCCCTGGACCTGCTGGCCATCGCCCGGGCCGCCGGTGTGCCCTGCCTCATCGGCTGCATGACCGAGACCCTGGTGGGCATCACCGCCGGGGCCCACGTGGCCCTGGGCTCGCCCACGGTCACCCACGTGGACCTGGACGGCCATGTGGACCTGGCGTTCCAGCCGGCCCGGGGCGGCATCCGCATCGAGGGCGACCAGCTGGGCGTTTCCGGCGCCCCGGGCCTGGGCATCGAGCTGGACCCGGACTGCCTGGAACGGTTCGCCGGGGTGGCGACGCTGCCTCTCGGCCAGTAGGGAAGCCAAGTGCCGGGCCGGGTTCAGGCCTCAGCCTCAGGCGATGGGGACAATTTATATTTTATTATATATTAACAATACAAATAATAGCATTAACCTCATTTAATATCGTTGGGTTTTTTGTAAGAAAGGCAGCCAAAGCCTTTCTGACATAATCATGAAAAGTTGGCTCGTCCATGTAGTAGTCAGGGTGAGCCAAGAGGTAAAAATTCGGGTCAACCCGCGCGTGGAAGGCGGCATTTTCACCACAATGCATAGCCCTCAATATTGCCAGATGCCCCTCTATCTCTGCGTTCATCGATCTGGGTTACCCGCGCACGCAGGACTTCCCGCCACAGGCGGTCAGCCCCGATGACATCGGCGATCTCCTTCCCCGACCGGTAGCCCATGGCCAACCCGGCGATGAGCGCCACGAGGGTCCGGGAAAGCTCAGCTTCCGCAGCGAACCCATACCGCTGGCCGTTCACAGCCGCCACCACCTTGCGCAAAAACGGAGATTTGCGGCTTCGGTCAGGATAAAAACAAGAGGCTGTCCCCCTCCAGCGAAAGAAGTCTTTCCTGTCTATAGAATCCCCGCCTCTCTTGCAAAACACACGCGCCATGACTCCAGTACATTATAGAATTCATCTGCGCTGAGCCTCACATCCACCAAAGACCCCTTTTCATAATATTCATCATTACCGCTGAAAAACCCAATCAAACGCACCTCGGCACCAACGTCGAAATGAATAACGTAGCTTCCATCAGCAAAAGCCTCGTCTCCATCTGGAGCAAATAATAATTTATTTTTATAGATCGTATCAATTACACCTTTGCGAGCATGGCCGGAAATTGGCGTTCCATCCTCTCCCTTTACATAGAGAACATCACGAAAAATATGCGCTATCAAATGTGGATCTTGAATTTCAGGAAAAGGCGTTACATGCTGATCGCGCATTTGTATTCGATTGACAATATTATCATATGAACAAGCTAAGGCGGTTGCTGTCTGGTCCTTAACTCCAAATCTTGTCCCAGCGAGGAGAATGTTGAAATAGCCTATTCCAATCAGGCTTCTACTTGCCAATAATTCTTCAACATGCGAGTCGATTGCAAAAACGTGCTCATCTCCAACCAGCATAGCTCACCTCTTTATGCCAAACAACTTCTTGATTTCGGAAGGAATATCATTAAATTTGATTGGATTTTTCCCTCCAGTTGAACCATTCCAGTGTGTCAGGCCGTTGCTTGGCTCGCTGAACCTATGGACTACACTATTGTCATCCTTAACCCAACGTGTTCCATTGTTGGCCTTGACGGATTTGTTGAATAATTCCAACACATTTTTGGGCTCAGGGCTCTCCGAATTTGGATGATGCTTTGGATTATGCTCCAGCTTAACCTTGGCTTTCTCAGGCTTATTTCCATGTTTAACCGTTTCCTTCCCGGCTCTTATATTACCAGAATCCTCAGATGCCTTGCTTTCTTGTTTACTGGTGCCTGGCGCTGGCGAAGGAGTGGGCTGGGAACTTATCGCTGCAGCTCCGCTTGGGATCGGAATGGTCACGGCATTAGCCGGAGCAAGAACAGCCGCGCTATTGGTTGGAACAGCCCGCGCCGATGGACCACCAGGCATCCGGAGGACGAGGCTGGGTGCCGGCACTGCAACCGGAAGCAACCCGCCGCACCCCATCAGCGGAAGACGCGCCAATTCCATATCCCGCAGAAATTCTCTTGCCAGCTTTTCGGCTCGGGGACGGTCCGTAGCGGCTAACCGAAGCAACACGTCCGGAACATAGCGATCCTCCACCCAATCAATACCGCGCAATTTATTACGCAGACATTCACCAGGGTCGGCTACGTTCTTTCTCCAATAATCGGTAAGCCAGGACGCCACACCTCGGAAGACATCGCCATCCACCTTCCCTGGTCCTACGGGTGCCACCCCCCTGGCGAGCGCAGCTATCGTCCCCAAGGGATCGGGATCATCTGGGAAAAGAGAAAACCGAGAGCCCGCTGCGGGTCGGTCATCAAGCCCTGCCACCGGGGCGACCGAATTGGGCCCTGGCGCATCCTGCCCAGAGGCCGCCGGCTTCGGCGCCTTCCGTTCTGCTCCAGCAGCCTCAAGGGACGGCTCGACACTATTGCCAGGCACGGGTCCGTTCAGGAATTCGATATGTCTTTCCAGGTAAACATCAAAGTTCATTCTTCCGGGATCAAATTCGCCCAGGAAAGCTAGAAACCCTGCTGGATCCGGCAAGCCTCTTGCTCGGTCAAAGACACCTAAGTCAGCGGCTTGATTGATCCAGGCTTGGACAGCATCAGCCCTCTCCCTTTGAGATATCGCAGACACATTGGATCCGGGCCCCATGGGTGCCTTTCGTTCTGCTCCAGCAGCCTTCCGTTCTGGTTCAACGTCTCTCCGCCCTGCTGCGGATTGATTGATCCCGGCATTGTTAGCTGCGGCCCTCCGTCTTTGAGAGACCACCGACGAATTGGACTGGGGCCCCGCGGACGCCTTCCGTTCTGCTCCAAAAGCCCCAAGATCTAGTCCGGCCTCATTGTCAAGCACGGATCTGTTCAGAAATTCGATGTGTCTTTCCAGGAAAGAACCAAAGTCCATTCTTCGGGGATTGAACTCGCCCAGGAAAGCTAAAAACCCTGCCGGATCCGGCAAGCCTCCTCCCTGGTCAAAGACGCCGAGATCGGCGGCTTCATTGATCCAGGCATTGACAGTGGCAGTCCTGTCTCTATGGGAGATCGCGGACGGACGGGGCTCAGGGCCCATGGGCGCCTTTCGTTCTGCGGCAATGGCACTCCGCGCTGCTGCGGCTTCATTGCTCCAGGCATTAATAGCATTATCCCTCTCTCTTTGAGAACTCACGGACGAACGGGACCCGGGCCCCCTGGGCACCCTTCGTTCTGCTCCAGCAGCCTTCCGTTCTGCTTCGACCGCCCTCCGCTCCGCTTCGGCAGCCATCCGTTCCGCTTCTGCAGCCCTCCGCTCCGCTTCCATGGCCGATCGCGTCGCGGCATCGGCTCTCCTCAAGGCCTCGGATGCCGTCCGCCCCGCCACGGCAGCACCTCGTTCATGCTCGGCAGCTTCCAGGCGCAACCCATCGCCCATTACCTCATAATGACGAGCGGCACCCCCCCCCTGCATCGCCGCAGCCATTTGCTGACTATGGGCCTGATGCATCCGAGTGTTGGCATGCAAGTCAGCCACGAATGATCTTTGAGCGGCCTGCCTGGTTTCGGATTCCCTCATTGCAGTCTGCAAAGCCTGCTGCACCCGGGCCCGATTCTGGGCCACCGTTCTTTCGGATTGTTCCAGTTGCCTGTTTAGCTGATTCTTCAGGCTTTGGCCGAATTCCCTTTGTTTTTCAATCTGCCGCTGGAGCATCGCCCCCACAGCGTTCGGGCCTCTCGAGCCCGTGCCATCAGCAGGCCCTGACGGCAACCCACCCGGCCTGCTCTGCCCATTCGGCCCACCCGGCTGGCTCTGGCCATTCGGCCCACCCGGCTGGCCCTGGCCATCCCGCCCACTCGATGCCAAACCTGCACCTATACCTGCACCCACACCCAAGCCATTCAGCAACGGTTTGTTCGAAATTACCATCGTTACTTCCTGTGAGCCATCGGGCAGTCTTCTTACCGCGCTGTGCCCGCCGTACATCTCAGGCATGGGGACTGGACCGAGCTCTGAAAGAACCCTGTCACGAAAAGTCATACCTCCCGGGCCGTGGCCACTTGGTCTATTGGCGTTGGCCTTACGGAAATACTCATCCCATTCTTGGTTCTCCAATCTCCTAAGCTCCCTATTTACATTGTATCCATCAAATCTTTTTTCCGCTGAGGCGGGTTGTCCGCGGCGATACTGCCCTCCCATGAGTCCAATCCGGCCGGTGCGAGGCCGGCCGCCATGCAGGTCCGGCGGCTGGAGCAGTCCTCCTGCTCCTGCCTTCCAGTTGAGCCATCGGGTGAACTGGCCGGGCACCGGAACCAGGCCCGCCGACTGCGGATCGAGCTCAAACGTCGGGATGTCCCCCTCGGAATCAAAGGGGATCCTGTGTTCCGGAGCCTCCACCCGAGGGTCGGGGGTTCCCAGTTCCCATCGGTCCCGGACATAGGTTTTGCAGGTCGCCCCGGTCTCAGGATCCCGCAGGAAGGCAAAATGCCGGGACTGCCGGATCCAGGATTTCCCCTGCGTCTGCCCCGACGCCACCCGCCGGTAGCTGGATCCCCTCGCTTCGAGCTCATGGCAACTCTGATCCTGGTCGTGCAGCGCGGCCACCCCGAAGGACCAGGTGATGCCTGTCGTTTCGTCGCCACTGGATTCGCCCCCTTGCCGCGACTGGGGCCTGCCCTCCCAGCCCAGCGCCAGGGTTCGGCCCGGCAAGGCGATCTCCCGCAGCAACGTCGGGGCCATGCCCAGGGTTCCCGTGGACCCGGCACGGCTGACGTCGAAGGCCTTCGCGTAGCCGAACGTGATGGCCTCCCCCGAAGGCCAGCCCTCGATCCGGGAAACCTGGAGCGCATGGCGGAAGCGGTCCGGGTTGACCGGCACCCGGCCCAAGGCTTCGTGCCCCCCCTCCGCAAGCACGCCCTCGGCCGCGAAGGCTTCCGGACCGACCAGCGCCGTAATGACATAGCCCGGGATCGTCTCCGGTCCTTCGTAGGTGATTTGCAGCTGCGCCTCCACGCCACGGCAGGCGAGGGATTGGGTCGTGCTGTCCAGGTCGGAGTGGACGCCATCCAGGGCGGGAACCGCTGTGTCGGCGCTCGTTCCAGCCAGGGTTACCCGGACCTTCACCGCCTCCCAGGCGGCCTCGAAATCCACCCCGTTGGGTCCGTAGGCGAAGGTCACGGTTTCCCCGGTGGCAGCGCGTATCGCCGACAACCGGTAATGGGCGGAATTGGCAGCGGTGGCATGCGGCTGCCGGCACTTCACAAGCTGGTATTCATAGGCAAGTTCCCCGCGCACGGCCAGAAGGCGCGAGGGGAAACTCCCCTGCCCCGGCGCTCCTTTGCCCTCAAGGCCAAGCCCTGCCGCCGGCCCCGCCGCCTCCGGCAAGGCCAGCAGGACATCCCCGCCCAGGCCCGAAAACGCGAGGTCAACGGGGAACGCCGTGCCGGAAAGGGTGGGCGCAGCGGTCTCGCCTTGGACCGCGGCATAGCCGAAGGCCGCCCAGAAGGATGGCGCCGTCGCTTGGGCATAGGGTTCACCCCGGGTGCGGCCCCCGGTTCCATCAGGATAGGTCCATCGCGCCACCGGGATGGTGGCCGATCCGTCGCCGGGAACCAGGCTCAGGTCCAGGGTTCCCGGCGACAACTCGAAGCCGGTGGCCGACCGCAGGACCGCCACCTGCCTGGAGGAAGTTCCTGGATCAGCGAGGGGTGCCAGGCCCACCTGGGGCGCGAAGCGCCCGATCAGGGCCGGCACGTACTTGAGGCCAGGGCGGCCGATGCCGGGCCCCAAAGGAAGGTGCAGGCTGGCCGCACCGGTCTGGGGATCCACTTCCAGGATCCCCCGGTCCCCTCCTGCGCCGGCCCGGGGGAACGTCAAAGCCATGCAGGACAGTAGAATGCCGGCGCATCTTCTCGGCCAACGCTTCGTTCGAGACCCGGTACCCAGGCAAGATATGCAAGACATAGAGCCTCTCCATCCGTAAGTCGGTCCAGTCAGGAACCCATGACAGGCACGGGGTGGTTCTTGGTAAATGGAACAGTTGAAATTCTTCTTGTTTGTATCTCTCCGACGGACCGAATCAATGACCCGTGTCAGTGGCCTGCTCCGAGGAAAAATCCCCCGGCACTGCCTGCCTTCTTTTTGGCCTTGCCTATCCTTCGCGTGGGGGCGTCAGTCCTTCGTTTCCCTTCTTCTGCTTGCATTCGAGCAATGGCGGCATGAACTTCGGCCATCTCAGCCTCGTTCTGCATGAATTTCTGTACTTGTGCCACAGCATCCGCCCCGGCAACCTTCTGTCTAAATTCCTCGACTTGCATGCGGACAATCGCGACCTGAGCCGCAGCCACCTCAGCCTCTTCTTGCCTTAAATATTTCTCCAGTTGGGCCAGAGCATCCGCCTCATCACTGGCCCAGGCCCCGGCTGCAC
>Ga0181516_10000316_pt1 | contig 47170 bp, 43 predicted proteins | sample PEATcosm2014_Bin_25_FD_121104 | JGI IMG/M metagenome (GOLD analysis project Ga0181516, IMG submission 121104) | Peatland microbial communities from MTU Mesocosm Facility, Houghton, MI, USA - PEATcosm2014_Bin01_10_metaG | ecosystem: Environmental > Terrestrial > Soil > Wetlands > Peat | place...
CCGTCTCTCGGTGCACTTCGCCACGTCAGACGATCAGTTCAACTCTCTTCTGCAGTCCCCGCTCTTCCAGAGCATGGTGAAATAGCATCGCGGCTGTGGCAACGGTGCGCGAAGAATGGGCGCGGCTTGAATGCCGCGCCCATTCTTTTTGGGGGAGTCTCCGTCTCGCTCCGGTTAGATGGAGACCTTGCCGCTCGCGGCAGGCGGATTGCCCTGCTCCCCTGAGAGCAGGGCGTTTCCGTTGCAGACCTGGTTGCGTCCGTTTCGTTTGGCCGTATAGAGCGCCTGATCGGCCAACTCAATCAGGTTGACGGAGTGCTGCCCGAAGCCGGCAACCATGGACCCGCAGCCGACGGACAGCGTCAGCACACCGGCTGGAGTGGTGACATGGCGAAGGCGGCGGTTGAAGAGCCCCTGGCAGACTTCCCGGGCCACCCGCATGGCGCCCTCGTTGTCGGTATTGGGAAGGATGACAGCGAATTCCTCGCCGCCGAATCGCGCCACAAGGTCCCCGGGCCGATTGACCACATCCTGTGCCGCCTCGGCAATCTGCTTGAGCGCACTGTCGCCGCGGGTATGGCCATAGGTGTCGTTGTAAGACTTGAAATAGTCCGCATCGATCATCAGCAGTGAGAGCGGAGTGTGGTCGCGCATGCTGCGACGCCATTCGTTGGTCAGCACATGGTCAAAGCGACGCCGGTTGGCCAGCCTGGTCAGGGCGTCCGTCTCGGCGAGCGCCTCCACCGCATGGTAGGCGTCCTGAAGCTGCTGCTCGGCGTGTTTCCGCTCACCGATGTCTCGCACGATATTCAGGATTCCGGCCGGTTTGCCGGTCTTCGGGTCGTTGACCGTTCGCAGCATGCACTCAGCCCATACGTAATCGCCATTCGTCTTTCTCAGGCGCAGTTCCAGACGGGCCCCTTCGCAGCCACTCCTCAGCCCCTGCAGCGTGATTGCGGCTTTCTGTTTGTCGTCGGGGTGCACCAGGTCGAATGAGCCCTGATGCAGCACGTCTTCCGCCTTCCACCCGCCCATCGTCTCGGTGGCTGCGGAAACAAACCTGCGGCGTCCGTCAAAGCTGGAAAGAATGATCACGTCGCGGGAATTCTCGCTCACCAGCTTGTGCAGTGCGGCAATTTCCTCAAGCTTCCGCTCGGTCGCCTTCTGGCGCTCGATCGCCACGGAGACGCTGTAAAGGATGAACATGCCGGTGGCCACGAACAGTTGAAGAAGGATGCTCGGGTCGCTGGAGCCAAGCAAAGCCTGCGCCGCGAACGGTCCCCACCCGCGCAATGTCAGTCCCCCCGAGGTGACCGCGACAAACAGGAGCGCCATGGTGGACCACGCCAGCCCGAAGCGCAGCAGCGTCAGGACCAGGAACGGATAGACCAGAAAGAGCAACGGCAGGGTCGGCTGCGAGAAGGCAGCCACGGTGACCGCTGCCAGCGCCGCCAGGTAAATCCAGTTCGTCGACCAGTCCACCGATTCGCGAAACCGCGAGCGGAAGATGGCCACCAGCGCGGGAGTGGTAACGGCAGTCCCGAGGCCGTCGGCAACCGTCCAGGTAGCAAACGCCAACCGGCCCGTATTCTGGTGAGTCAGGATCTGGAAGAGGGCAAATACCGACCCCACGGCAATCGGAGACGCCAGCACGGCAAGACCCAGGAATTGCACAAGGTAGCCGATCTCGGTGAAGCGGGGCAGGATGGCCGAACGGGGGCGCAGCAACATCGCGGCCAGCAGCACCTCGCAGATATTCAGGCCATTGGAGATCAGCAGGTCCCAATGAAAACGTCCGTCCAGCAATGCGCTGCCGGTCAGCATGGCCGCGAGCCCGACGCACAGATACGCGCCCCAGCGCCAGCGCGGGGCCAGCAGCAGGTAGGCCAGCAGCGCGCCGTTGGCCACCCAGAACAGATATCCTTCGTTACCGGTCGGGCCATGGACGAAGAGGCCCATCAGCAGCGTTGCCAGGGTGATGACGACAAAGCTCTCCGCAAGGCGAAGGGCCAGCTTGTACCAGCCCTTTCCCCGAAAAGCAGCGTGGATCTTCATCGGCCCCGGAATGCGGCTCAACTTCGTGCTCCTGCATTATTTATCGGTCGAATCCCGGCCGGTAAGTTCGTCCATGCCCGCTTTCAGCTCATTTTGCGGGAATGGAAGCCACCTGGTAACTGGCAAACCAATTCATGGCTGGTTCTTGGCCAGCTCGCCTGCCGACTCTGTGAGTGCCGTCAGCTTTTTCTCGGCCCGGTCCAGGCGTTTGATCAATTCCGGCAATCGTTGGAAAACGGTTACCGCCCGCAGCCAGGTGCGGTTGTCGAATGCCGGAGACCCGGAGATCATCTTCCCCGCCGGCACATCGTGTGAGACGCCCGATTGCGCGGTCAGGATGACACCGTCTCCGAGGGTGCAATGCCCCGCCACTCCGGCCTGTCCGGCGAGAATCGCGTTGTTTCCCACGTCCGACGAGCCTGCCAGGCCGACCTGCGCGCAGAGCAGGGTGTTTTCTCCCACGTGCGACGCATGGCCAACTTGCACCAAGTTGTCAATTTTAGTCCCCGCGCCGATCCTTGTCTCCCCCACGGTGGCGCGATCGACGCAAGCGTTGGCCTGTACATCCACCCTGTCGCCCAGGCGAACCGGGCCTGATTGGGGAATCTTCTCCCATTGCCCAACTTCGTTCTTGGCGAACCCAAAGCCGTCCGCGCCGATGATGACGCCGTTCTCCAGCGTGACATGGTCGCCCAGGATGCAGAACTCGCGCACCACCGCGTGGGCATGTGCAAACAGATGGCTGCCGGCTTCCACGCCGGGATAAAGAACCACATGAGGCAGCAGAACCGCATGGGGACCCAGCTTTACGTTCGCGCCCACCACCGCATATGCGCCGATATGCGCGCCTTCGCCGATTTGCGCCGTGGGATCGATCACTGCCGTGGGATGAATGCCCGGGGGATACACGGGGGCCCGATAGAAACAGGCCAGAGCCCTGGAAAACGCCAGGTAGGGATTCTTCAGGCGAAGCGTAGCCGCTGCGATTTCCGGAAAATCCGGGTCCACCAGCACCGCCGCGGCCTGGGTGGTGCGCGCCAGCCCGGTATAGCGCGGGTTGGAAACGAAGGTCACATCGTGGGGCCCGGCCTCTTCCAGCCCTTTGACTCCAGTTACTTCCAACTCCGCGTCTCCGCGGAGCTCCGCGCCCAGCCGCGTTGCCAACTCGCCTAGCTTCATCGTTGGAATTGTACCGGATGCGTATGGATCCCGCTGTGCGCAGGCGAAGTCCAAGGCCGGCGCTCGCTCCAATCGCGGTGCTCATGCGATTTCCGCGTCGCTGGAAAACAGCTCTGGCTGGTCGACCGGGCCGGTGCTCCGCTTGGGACGCGCGGCGCCGATCAGCCCCACCACGTCCAGCGTTTGAATGGCCTGCCGGGGCACAAAAATGCGCTGCGTATTCGAACGCGTGTCCGGAGGAGTCAAGAAAAGACCCGGTCCGTCGATCAGCGAACGATCGTTGGCGGCCAGCCCTTCCAGTTCCTCGCCGTCGGTCAGAGTCATCCGCAGCCACAGTCCGGCCGTGCGTGGGCGGACCGAGAATCGCTTGTGCAGCAAACGCTCCGGGTTGGTCTGGTCGCCTGCCGCGGAAGGGAAGTCGCGTACATAGCAGACCCATTTCACCTGGTCCCAGCCCAGGGTGACGATCTTGCCCGCAGGATCCAGGATTTCCAACTCGGAGGCATCCGACGCAAAGCTGGTGACGGCGTATCCGGCGCACCATGGGCGCGAAAAACTGTCGTGCGCAAACTTGCGTACGATCACCGCTTTACGATTCAAGGCCATCGTTCTGGATTGTCGCACGTGCGATGCGGGTTCCGGGAAGGGAAAAGCGGTGCGCGGCGTATCGCACTCTAATCGAGTGCTCTAGCCATTCCCACGCGTTTGTGTTAATGTACTGCTTTGCTGCCTTGCCCGAAGTGTGTCATAAATGCAACATCATGAGGTACTTGGCAGATACCACCAGCGCGGAAGCAGGAAACGGAATGCCCGACTTTATTTATCTTCTGGAACATCGGCTCTCGACAGACCAGCAAAACGCATTGCGTCAGATGCGCGAAGCTGCCCGCGAAGCAGGCATGATTCTCTTTTTGACAGGCGACGCGGTTCGCGACCTGACCAGTGGCCATGCCGTCCGTGGTCTTGAAATTGCAGTGCACGGCAACGCTCTCAAGCTCAAGAAATCCATTGAGACATTGGGCGGCGTGGTATGGGGCGAAGATAATACCTCCCGCTCACTCTATCTCTGTTTCCCGGGTACGGTGCGCGTGGATGTGATCAGTACGCATCGCTCCGAGTACCCCAAGCCGGGCCAGCCGGTTTTTCATGCGGCTTCCATTCAGGACGACCTGCGCCGTCGCGACTTCACCGTCAACGCCATGGCCATCTCGCTCAACGAAGGCTCCTTTGGACTGCTGATGGATCCCCTCAACGGCGCGGCGGATATCGAATCCCAGTCGCTGCGCCTGGTCTCCAATTACGGATTTCTCGATGAGCCATCTCTGCTGATCCGGGCCACGCGCTACATGGCGCGCCTGGGTTGGGAGATGGATCCCAAGACCAAGACTCGGTACGAGAACGCCAAGAGCGAAGAGGTGATCGAACATCTCTCCGAGCAGGCCCGCAGTCAGGAACTGGAGCAGATCGGCCACGAAGACGATGGCCTGAAGGTGCTGCGCGCCCTGGAAGAAGAGGGATGGATGAAGGTCCTCTTTCCGGCCTGGACTTCTGCCAAGGCGGACGAGGAAAAGCTCAAGCTGCTGCACGAGCAGGCTGTGGAACTGCTACTGCAGGGCGTGCACTCCGACATGTCGGCTGCCCAGATGCAGTTGCTCACCGCCAAGCTCTCGTCCAAGGATCTTGCGGCGCTCAAGAAGCTCATGCTGCGGCCAGGGTTTGTCGAGGAGTGGAATAGCCTGGACACGATAGCCGCCAACTTTGCCAAGGCTCTTCTGGCGAAGGAAAATGCCACTCCGTCAGCAAGCTACAAGCTCTTCACGAGCTACGATCCCGAAGCCATTCTGTGGCTCTGCTTCACCAGCACAGATAAAGCGGTCCGCGAACGTTTCAACCTCTTCTTGAAGACCTGGCCCGAGGTGCGTCAGCGCCTGCCCCACGCCGTGATGCAAGAGATGCGGATTACGCCCGAGCTGGCGGGCTATCAGGAGATCGTGCACAGCATCTTCCTCAAACTTCTGGACGGCGAGCTTTCCACGACTGAAGAGATCCGCGCCTTCCTGGAACCGTTTTCACCGCCCGCGCCGCCGCCGCAGACAACCATCAAGCGGCCGCGCGCCAAGCGTGGCGCTGAAAAGGTCAAGGAAGAATCCTACGACGACGATGAGGAATCGGAATCCGAGTCGGACGAGGACGACGAAGATGATCTCGGCGGGGACGAAGATGATCTGGAGATGGCCATTCGCCTTCCCAAGGTGGGCTCGGACCCGGACAGCGATGGGGACATGGATGGTGAACTGGTCATCGGAGCCGACCTGGATGACGAGGGAGAGCCGGATGACGAAGCTCCCGCGCCGGTGAAGGCTCCCGCGTCCAAAACAAGCCCCAAGGCCGGGAAGGCTTCCTCGGAGAAGTCCGAGAAGAAGGAAAAGCTCCCCGCCGCGACAAAGCCGGCCAAGACCGCAGCGGTCAAAGCAGCGCCATCCAAGGGCAAGGCGGGCAAAAAGTAGCTCACTTCCTGTGGGAGTCTTCTGTCGGCTGCCCGGCCGGCGGAGGATTCCTGGGAAGGTTGCGGAGACTCTGGAATCGCTCCGATCCGCAAGTGCAGGTTTCCATACGCCGACTCGCGAATTTGTCATTCCCGCGCCAGCGGGGGCCAATCTGCCAAATTCCGTTCGGTTGGTGATTTATCTCAGTTATTTACTTTTGGAATCTTCAGTTCGCGGCACAATCTCAGGCTTGTTTTTCATTCAATATTCTCGATCTGTGTGTTTCTAAAAGCGGTCTGCAAGGCCGCGGCTATGCATCTCCACGCAAAAACAGCCACAAAGCAAACCGCATCGATCCCGGTTGCCCTGTGGCTATCCTGGTTAAAATTGCTCTGACTCTCAAAGAACGCACAACCTCTTCGTCCAGAAAACATTGCGGCAATCTGGTCAAATCAGCTGTGACTTTCCAGCGAACCAACTGCAAGCCTGCTGGAACTCCGGTTCGAGAGCTCGTGAAAGATCGAACCGTTTAGAGCCCTTAGTAGCGGCCGCGGCCTTGAGAGCCGCCACCACCACCACCGCCACTGCCCTTGCGGGCCGTATAGCAATCCCGGCAGAACACCGGACGATCGCCACGCGGCTCGAATGGCACTGTTGTAGGCTGGCCGCAACCCGAGCAAATGACAGGTGTACCCTGTGCCGGAGCCGAACGGTAGCCGGACCCCCCCTGATCGTTCTTTTTTGCCTGACGGCAGTTCTTGCAACGCTTTGGGGTCGAATAACCGCGTTCCTGAAAGAACGCTTGATCAGCAGCGGTGAAATAGAAGTCTTGTCCACAATCGCTGCAAGTAAGTTGAATATCTCCGGCCATGGGTCTCCTCGTGGAGATTGTACAGCCCAACTTGGTCTTTTCGCACAAGGAATCTTTCAAATAGAATTTCTTCCTATTCGGCAAGGCTTCTGGCAGCAGTGTCAGGCTCTCGAATTCGCCCGCAATTGCAAGGCGGCGAAGGTGAATTTACCCGAACTTTGCACACATCGGGGCAACTACCTGGTCGCGCGCGTTATGATCTTTCAACTTTTCTTTTCAAAGAATCGCTGCACGGTATGCGAATTCTCTATGTTCTTACTTCGTTGGGCATGGGCGGCGCCGAACGTCAGGCGCTGGCCCTGGCTGCGCGCTTGCGCGAACGCGGCCACTCTGTCCAGGTGTTGGCGCTGCGGCAGCGGTTGCCGGAAGAGTGGCCAACCGCGCTTCCGGTGGAGTACCTTGGGCTGCGCAAGTCTCCGTGGGGACTGCCGACCCTCGTTCCCTGCCTCTATAAAGCTGCGAAGTGCGTTCGCCATTTCCGTCCCGACGTGATGCACGGTCACGGCTTTCACGCCAACATGACGGCCCGTCTGCTGCGCCTGTTCTGCCCGGGCGCAAAGCTGGTCTGTTCGATTCACAATGTCTACGAGGGTGGCCGTCTGCGGATGATGGCGTATCGCTGCACATCGTTTCTGGCCCATCAATCGGTCGCCGTCAGCCAGGCCGTGCAGCATGCGTTTGTCAAGGCGCGCGCCGTGGAGGCTCACAGTTGTGTCGCGCTGTCCAACGGCATCGACACCGATGAGTTTGCGCCGCGCGCGGAACGGCGCGCCAGTATGCGCATGCGGATGAAGGTCAACGGCGATTTCGTTTGGCTGGCGGCTGGCCGTATCGTTCCTGCAAAGGACTATCCTTGCCTGCTGCGTGCCTTTGCGCGCGTGCGCGCTGCCCGTTCCGTTGCACGGTTATGGATCGCCGCGGAGACCGGTGGGAACGAGTTCGAGCAGGCAAAAAAACTGATTGCCGAACTCGGGCTGCAGGAGTCGGTTGACTGGCTCGGCCTGCGCCGCGACATGCCAGCGCTCTTCGACGCGGCGGATGGTTTTGTGCTTTCCTCGGCGTGGGAGGGAATGCCGCTGGTGGTCGGCGAAGCCATGGCCATGGAGAAGCTGGTGGTGGCAACCGATGTGGGCGGGGTGCGCGAATTCTTGGGCGAAACAGGCCTGATTGTCCCGTCGCGGTCTCCGCGCGCCCTGGCGCAGGCCATGCTTGACGCGATGCAGATGCCGGCCGTGGAGCGCCGTGCCTTGGGCTCCGCTGCACGCCGTCGCATCGTCGATCGTTTCACCATGGAACGTACGACAGAGCAATGGGAAGCGAAGTATCGGGCGATGTTGTGACTCAGGGCTGCGCCTGCATCTGGTAGTTCCGATAGTCGATGGTTACGATGAACTGGCCGAGCACAAAGCTGTCTGTCACCGCGCGGGCGCGAGTCGCCATTCCAAACCCACTGAGAGTAACGTAATGACGCTCTACGTGGGCCGGGCTGGTCCAAAGCGAAGGACTGCTGGAGGAGGTCCCGACGATCTGCACAATCGTGAAGTCCTTCGCATCCACCCAGAGGGTCCCTTCAATCAGGTTCGGGGCCTTGTGGCGGGGGTGGATGGCAAGCGCGTAGCAATCGCGCCCGTCGATTTGTTCAATGCCCGGCTTGAGCCGCATCTCGTAATTCGCCGAGGTGAACCATGCTGCTTCGCGATTTTCAGGCAGGTTGATCTGTTTTTCGTGGTCCAGCAGCGGGAGCAGCCCGAACTTGCGCACCAGAGCGGAACCGCTCTCGGAAAGGATCTCGTAATTCTTTCCGCTTTCCTTCCGATAGGTTGTGCGAACGGTCATTTCCGCCGCCGGGTGGACCTCATCCTTGCCCTTGAAAACCGCGTAGTGCTCGGTAGCGGTGTAACCGGCAAGGTGATCGGCGCGGGCATGCACCGCGGCGTCGACGCCCTTGACGACAGCAGCGGCGTCGGGTTGCTGTGCCGGGAGGAAGGAGACGCCGAAAGCGAAAGCCAGCGAAGATCCAATTGCCTGTATCCGGCCGTACCGGTGAAAGTTCATTCTGAAGGAACTCCGTGGGATTGAGATAGGGGAATCGTTCATCGCCTTCAGATTAAACCCCTGGGCATTGGGTTCCCGCAGAGTTGCGCCGAGTTCGCAGCTGGAGTTGCAGTGGGTCATTCAGCTCTTCATAGGCTATGCTTGTCTCCGGGTCAGCCCCCGGGGCTCGAGCAACCATGACTGTATCCGGATGTCAGCGTGGCGAGGTTCTGGTATTGACGGATGAATCGGCAAAAGGGGTGCAGCGGCGCGAGGTGCTGGTGCGGGGAGTGGTGCAGGGCGTCGGCTTCCGGCCCTTTGTCTATCGCCTGGCCAGCGAGGAACAGCTGGCGGGGTTCATCGGCAACGACACCGATGGCGTGCGGATCGAGATCGAGGGTTCTTCGCCGTCGGTCGCGAGCTTTCTAGAACGCCTGCGGGCTGAAGCTCCGCCCTTGGCGCGCATCGATTCCATTGCCGTGCGCGAGTTGGCGCCTGCGGTGGGCAGCGCTGTTGCTGCGAAGTTTGAGATCATCGTGAGCGAAGTCCGAGGCCGCGTGAACACCGGGATTCCCGCCGATGCCGCGACCTGCCCCGATTGCCTGCGTGAGTTGCTGGACCCCGCAGATCGCCGTTATCGCTATCCCTTTCTGAATTGCACCAACTGTGGGCCGCGCTACACCATTACGCGGCGCATCCCCTATGACCGGCCGCAGACCTCGATGGCGAAGTTCCCCATGTGCCCGGCCTGCCAGGCGGAGTACGACGATCCGCTGAACCGGCGCTTCCATGCCCAGCCCAACGCCTGCTGGCAGTGTGGGCCGAAGGTTTGGCTCGTCGACGCAGGGGGCTCTGTTTTGAAAGGGCACGGCTTTTCAGGTTGCGGAGAAACCCAATCCGGAAAGCACGAAGCGTCAGGGCACGGCTTCAGCCGTGCCGATGAAGCCAATGAAATGACGGGGGCTTTAGCCCCTGCTGAGGCCAATTCCAAAGCTTCACCCGAAGCCGGGCCCATTTCCGCAGCCAGTTGCAACGACCCAGTCGCTGAGACCATCGGCCTGCTCGCCTCAGGCCAGATCCTTGCCATCAAGGGCATCGGCGGGTTTCATCTCAGCGTGGACGCGACCAACGGGGCCGCCGTGCAACGGCTCCGTGAGCGCAAGCATCGCTACGGCAAGCCGCTGGCGGTGATGGTGCGCGATCTCGATGCCGCCCGTGCTGTATGCCACCTGTCGCCGGAAGAAGAAGCTTTGCTCACCACGCCCGCGCGGCCCATCGTGCTGGCGCGGCGGCGCGAAGGGGGTCAAATCGCGGCTTCGGTTGCGCCGGGCATTCCCTGGCTGGGCGTCTTCCTGCCCTACGCGCCGCTGCAGCATCTTCTGTTTGCCGACGGGCGCATCAAGGCGCTGGTGATGACCTCGGCCAACCTGAGCGAGGAACCCATCGCCATCGACAACGAAGAAGCGCGGCAGCGCCTCGGCGGCATTGCCGATGCTTTTCTGCTGCACGACCGCGAGATCCTGCAGCGCTGCGACGACTCGGTGATGGCGATTGTCGACGGAGCGCCACAATTGGTTCGCCGCGCGCGCGGATTCGTCCCCTTGGCGGTTTCTGCCGGGCCGCAATTGCCCCTGGATGCGCCGCCGTTGCTGGCTGTGGGCGGACACCTCAAAAATGTCTTCGCGCTCGCCAGCGGGCGATTCGTCTATCAGAGCCAGCACCTGGGCGATTTGGAAAATCTCACCGGCCTAGCCTTCTTTCGCGAGTCGCTCGATCACCTGATGCGCACCTTCGAGATTGAGCCGCAGGCTGTGGTGCACGACCTCCATCCTGGCTATCTATCGACTACCTGGGCAAAGGAGTGGGCCGGCGAGCTCGGGCTGCCTTTGATTGCCGTGCAGCATCATCATGCGCACGTGGCCGGATGCATGGCTGAGCACGGACTTGCGGGACCGTCGATCGGACTGGCCCTGGACGGTACCGGCTACGGAACAGACGGAAAGATATGGGGTGGGGAAGTGCTGATCGCCGGCCTCGCCAGCTTCGAGCGATTCGCGCATCTCGAATATGTGCCCCTGCCCGGCGGCGACAAGGCGATTCGCGAGCCGTGGCGCATGGCCTTCTCTGCGTTGCGCTCAGCCGGTGTTGCTCTCGACGAGACGGCCGCGCTCACCGGCGGCACCGCGGCCGAAGCGCGCGTGTTGGAACGCATGATCGAGCGTGGCTTGAATGCGCCGCTCACCTCTTCGCTCGGCCGTCTCTTCGATGCTGTGGCCGCCGTGGTTTTAAAGCGCCGCGTCGTGGACTACGAAGCGCAGGCGGCCATTGAACTGGAAGGCTTTGCTGTCGACGAGCCCGACGCGCTGGACAACCAGGGCTATGCTCTCGAAGTGCAGGGCGAAGTCGACGGCGGTGATCCGCTGCGCATTTCATCGGCGCGGATGTGGAAAACGCTGCTCGGCGATTTGCGGACTGGTGTGAGCCTTTCGAGAATTGCCGCGCAGTTTCACGCCGGCATCGCGGCGGGCTTTGTGCAGGCCGCTCTGAGGGCGCGCGACGCAACAGGATTACAGCAAGTGGCGCTCAGCGGCGGTTGCATGCATAACCGCAGACTGGCGCGGTTACTGCGAGCGGAGCTTGAGGCCGAAGGCTTCGAGGTTTTTCAGCATTCCCAAATAAGCCCTGGGGACGGAGGGCTAAGCTATGGGCAGGCCGTTGCGGCGTCATCCCGGTCTAGGTGTACCTAGAGACCCAAAAATGCAGTTAAGTTTGTACGAAAGGTTATTTACGTATACAAAACGTTGACTTTTAAGCGCAATTGGAGTACATAAATAACAGGAGGAGCACAAAAATGAAAGTAATCCTATTTGAAGGAACGCCCGAGGAGTTCTCGGTAGCCTCGCAAGCGCTGAAAGGCTCACTTACTAGTTCTCTACAGGAAGTGCAACTCGGCGAGCCTGTTGAAACCGCAACACACGAGGGGCGATTCGTCACGCTCGACGAGGCGCACAAGATTTTGAGTCGTATACCGTTAGCCAAAATAATGCGCCAGGTGCTGGTCAAACTACACGCTGCAGGAGAGCAGATGACGACCAGCGAAGAGTTGCGGGCCGCAACAGGCTATAACGCTAACCAATTTCGGGGATTGATGGGCGCATTTGGCCGAAGGGTTACGAATACCGTGGGCAGGAACGTATGGTTCTTCTCGAAGAAATGGGATCCGACTGCCGCGCAATACAACTGGGGTCTGCCGCCGAGCGTCCGGCAAGCCATAGAATCGCTGGGTATTCGATGAAGGCGGGACCAAGGAGCAGGCAACGCGCTGAATGCCTGTTCCGGGCCTCAAAATGCTCGAACGCGCAGCTCTCAGCTGCCGAAGTGCACCAATTCCGCGGCCTGCTCGCGCGGGCCCAAAATTGACACGCGGGGAATGCGGCCCCTCACCATGGCCACTTCGTCGCAGCGATGCAAACGCGGGCAGCTCTGGCAATCCTTGAAGATCTTGTCGGGCAGATCGGCCTTGTCTTCCACAGTGCGGAATCCGTACTTGAAGAAGAAATCCGGAATGCGCGTGAAGAGGCATACGGACTGAATGCCGTGCTCTTCGGCCTCTTCCAGCAGTGCAGCGAGAATGCGCCCGCCCGCGCCCTGACCCTTGGCCTCGGGCTTCACAACGATAGACCGCACCTCGGTCAAATGCGGACCGTAGAAGTGCAGCGCGCCGCAGCCCAGAAAGACCCCGCCGTCTGAAAGCGCAACCGTGAAGTCGCGAATGTTCTCGCAGATCTCAGCGAAGGTGCGCTTCAGCAGCGTGCCATCCCCAGAGAGCGAGTTCACCAGGTCGAAGACGCCGGAGGCGTCCTGCAGTCGAGCTTTACGCACCTGCATGGGCGACCTCCTCAACTGGGCTCAGTGCCGCAATCCTGTCAGACGCTGCGGCCAGCGCCTGCCGCACCCGTTCCCGCGCTGTTCCGCCCACCACGTCGTGGCAATCGAGCGTCGCTTGCAAGTCGACTGCAGCAAAGAAATCCTCGCCGAACTCTTCGCCAAACTGCTGCAACTGTTCGATGCTCAGGTGGCCTAGTTCGACGCCATTTTCAATGCCGAAGCGCACGGCATTGCCGATCTTCTCGTGCGCGGTGCGGAAGGGCACGCCCTTGTGCACAAGGTAAGTAGCGGCGGCCATCGCATTCAGATAGCCGTTCTGCGCCGCATGGTTCATGGGCTCGCGGTTGAAGGTGAGCGCCGCGGTGAAGCGCGCAATCAGCGAAATCATTTTCGGAACAAAAGCAACTGCGAAAGCCGGCTCCTGCGTCTCCTGCATGTCTTTGTTATAAGCAAGCGGAAGGCCTTTCAGTAATAGTGTCACCGACTGCGCCGCGCCATTGATGCGACCCACCTTGGCGCGAATCAACTCGGTCAGGTCAGGGTTCTTCTTCTGCGGCATGGCGCTCGAGCCGGTCGAGAAGGCTTCGGGCAGGGTGACGAAGTTGAACTCCGCCGTAGCGAACAGCGTGATCTCTTCCGCGAAGCGGCTCACATGCAGGCCCACAAACGTCAATGCCTGCAGGTATTCCAGCACGAAGTCGCGGTCGCTGGTTGCGTCCATCGAATTCGGCGTAGGCGCGGTGAATCCAAGTTCTTCTGCAGCAATGGTGCGATCCAGCGCCAGCGTAGCGCCGGCCACCGCGCCCGAACCGAGCGGGCAATAGTTGAGCCGTGCCGCGCAATCCTGCAACCGCGTCACGTCGCGCAGAATCATCTCTACGTAGGCCAGCAGCCAATGCGCGACTAACACCGGTTCCGCGCGCTGCAAGTGCGTATAGCTGGGCATGACGGCCTCACCGGCCTTGTGCGCCTGGGCCACCAATGCGTTTGCCCATTGCGCCAGTGCATGAATATTCAATCCGATCTGCTTGCGGATATACAAACGCAGATCGGTCGCGATCTGTTCGTTGCGCGAGCGGCCGGTATGCAGCTTCAATCCCAGCGAACCTACGCGCTCGGCCAGCGACAGCTCCACGAAGTGATGAATGTCTTCGGCGCTGGGGTGGTTGCGCACCAACTCTTTGCCCGCATCCGAGGCATGATCGGCGGCCAGCGCATCGAGTGCTGCACGTAGCGTTTCCGTCTCATCCTGAGTGAGAATCTTCGCCGCGCACAACGCCGACGCATGGGCTTTGCTGGCAGCTACTTCCTGCTCCAAGAGCTGCCAGTCAAACACGATGGAACGCTGCCAGGCTTCGAACTCAGCATCAAGCGGCTCACGAAACCGGCCAGACCACATCTTCACTCTGCTGTCTCCTTCTTAAGCGGCCACAGGACCATCTGATCCCTGACCCCTGTTCCCTGATCCCTGTCTATTGAAAGCTCGCTACGTTCGCCAACCCGCCGAGCAGCATCAACAGCAGCGCCTTCTGCGCATGCATGCGATTCTCGGCCTGGTCGAAGACGATCGACTGCGGGCTGTCGAGCACGGCGTCGGTCACTTCCGCATTGCGACGCGCCGGCAGGCAGTGCATGAAGACCGCGCCTGGCTTGGCTTTCGCCATCAGCGCCTCGTTCACCTGGAAGGGACGGAAGATGGGCGCTCGTTTCGTAGACTCATGCTCGAATCCCATGCTCACGCAGACGTCGGTGTAGATGGCGTCCGCCCCCTCTGCCGCTGCGTGCGGATCCTGCAACAGGCGAACTTCGCAACCGTTGGCCTGTGCAATGTCGCGCGCCAACGTCACGATTTCAATGTCGGGAGAGTAGCCGCGCGGCGTGGCAACGGTGACGTTCGCGCCCAGTTGCGCGCCGGTCAGCATCAGCGAGTGGCAGACGTTGTTGCCGTCTCCCACATACGTGAAGTTCAACCCGGCTGCGGTGCCGAAGTGCTCTTCGAGGGTCATGAAATCGGCCAGAGCCTGGCAGGGATGCTCGAAGTCGGAGAGCGCGTTGATCACCGGAACGCGCGCGTTGGCGGCCATCTCTGTGATGGTGTCGTGCGCATAGGTGCGCAGCACAATCACGTCTACCCAGCGCTCTACATTCTTGGCCACATCGGCGATGGACTCGCGCTCGCCCAGCGGCGAGTTGGTCTGGTCGAAGAAGATCGCGTTGCCGCCCATGGTGTTGATGCCGGTCTCAAAGCTGAGCCGCGTGCGCAGGCTGGCCTTCTCGAACATCAGGACCATTTGTTTCGCATCCAGCGCGCGGCGATATGCGCTGGGATTGCGCTTCACGTCGTGGCCGAGCTTCAGGATGGCGCGCACTTCGGCGCTGGAAAGGTCGGCGATGGAGCACAGATCTTCGCCCGCCAGCCGGGTTGCGGCGGCGAGAATGTCGGCGTCCAGGTGAACCGGAACTGCGGGTGCTTCGAGAGTCTTGCTAGCCATTGTTCTGACCTCCTGCGGTCTGCGCTGCGGCGTGTTCGGCTGAATATGCGGTGAAGATTTCGTCCAGCGCCGCAATGGCGGTGTCCACGTGCGAGCGCTCCAAAATATACGGCGGAAGGAAGCGCAACACGGTGTCGCTGGTGCAGTTGATGAGGATTTTGCGCTTGAGCATTTCGGCGACGGCTGCCTTGGCGAGTTCCGGCGAATCCACTTCCGCGGCCACCATCAGGCCCAGGCCGCGCACATCCACAATTGCATCGTGCTTCTTGGCCAACCCGCGCAGTTGCTGCTGGAAGTAGTCGCCCACTTCGGTTGCATTCTGCAGCAGGTTGTCTTTTTCAATGGTGTCGATAACCGTGATGGCGACAGCGCAGGCCAGTGGCCCGCCGCCAAATGTGCTTCCATGCGCGCCGGGATGAAAGGCGCGCGCCACTTCTTCGGTGCACAGTACCGCGCCCATCGGAATGCCGCTGGCCAGAGGCTTGGCCAACGTCGTCACATCCGGCTGAATCCCGTAGTGCTGATAGGCGCACCACTTGCCGGTGCGGCCCATGCCGGCTTGAATTTCATCCACAATCAGCAATGCTCCGGTGGAAGTGGCGAGCGCGCGCGCTTCGGCAAAGAAGTCTTTCGATAAGAGACGCACACCGCCTTCGCCCTGGACAGCTTCAACCAAGATCGCGCAGACTTCGTTGCTGAACTTGGCGCGCAGGTCTTCGATGTCGTTGAAGCGCACAAACTCGACGCCTGGCAGTACTGGAGCGAACGGCTCCCGATACTTTTCCTTGTAAGTCGTCGAAACAGCGCCCAGCGTGCGGCCGTGGAAGCTCTGCTCCAGCGCCAGGAATTTGGTCCCGATCTGCTTGCCTTCATCGCGCAGAATACCCGCGTGGGCACGCGCCAGCTTCAGAGCGCCTTCCCAGGCCTCAGTACCCGAGTTGCAGAAGAAAACGCGATCCATGCCAGTGCGTTCCGTAAGGCGCAGAGCGAGCTCGGCCTGGCCCTCGTGGAAGTACAGGTTCGAAATGTGAATGAGCGCCTTGCTCTGCCGCGCGATGGTGGCTTCGATCGCCGGATGGCCATAGCCCAGCGCATTCACGCCGATGCCGCTGAGCAGGTCCAGATACTTCGTACCGTTCTCGTCGATAAGATGGACGCCCTCCCCAGCAACAAAGAGTTGCGGGTTGCGGGCGTAGGTCGAAATGAGGAGCCGCGACTCGGCGGCCTGAATCTCTTCGAGTCTCTTCAATTTTTTCCTCTGTTTCTTTTCCTTAGGCCACCATGACTTCGGTGCCGTGGGCTACGCGGGAACTGCACAGGTCGGGAAGGGAACTGGCTGCTTCCGCGGGTAGAATCCTTACGCGCTTTACGCCGTTCAAAAGTGCTTCACGGCAGGCGCCGAGCTTGGGCAACATTCCGCCGGAGATGATTGCGTTCTTGGCCATCTCGGCGATCTGATCGATAGACAACCATCGGAGTACCTCGCCCGTTGCGCCCTTCACACCCGGCACATCCGTGAGGAAGACCAGCGCGTCGGCGCGGCAGGCCATGGCGCAGGCCGCAGCCATCTCGTCGGCGTTGATGTTGTAGTACTCGCCGTCGAATCCCAGCGCCATGGAGCAGAAGACCGGCACTGCGTTCATATGCCATACCGCTTCGATGAGTCGAGGATCGCTGCTGACAATTTCGCCCACAAAGCCGAGGTCCGGATCGGTGCGCTTCTTGCGGGCCCGGAAGATCAATCCATCTCCGCCCGACAGGCCAACAGCGGCCTGGCCTTGTGCACCAAGAGCAGCCACCAGTCCCTTGTTCACCTTGCCGGCAAAGACCATCAGCGCCACGTCGCGGGTTTCGGCGTCGGTCACGCGCAGTCCATTGACGAACTCGCTCTGCTTGCCCAGAGCTTTCAAAGTCCGCGTCAGCTGGATGCCGCCGCCGTGCACCACAGCCACCTGGTTTCCATCCTTCACCAGATCGGCAATCGCGCGCGTACAGGCCTCCAGAAGCACCGGGTTTTCGAGTCCAGCTCCGCCAAGTTTGACTACGTACTTCATTCCAGCCCCTCCGCCTCGCCCCATCCGTACACCAGATTCATATTCTGCACGGCCTGTCCGGACGCGCCCTTCAACAGGTTATCCAGGCAACTGACGATGACGGCTCGTCGGCCATCTGCGGAGAGCTGAAAGCCGATGTCGCAATAGTTTGTGCGCACAACGTTCTGAATGGTCGGCAGGCCCTTGTCGTACAAACGAACCAGAGGGCTGCCGGCAAAGAACTCATGGTAGACCCCGACCACCGCGGAGTGTGTGACAGCTTCGTGAAAGCGCACATAGACGGTGGAGAGAATTCCGCGCGGTATCGGCAGCAGGTGCGGCTGAAACACGATCCGGTCCGCGGCGAGCCCAATCTGCTCCAGTAACTCGCCGGTGTGTCGGTGCGTGAAAGCGCCATACGCCGAAAAATTGTCCGCCGCATACATGTAGTGCGTCTTCGCCGTGGGCGCCTTGCCCGCGCCGCTGACACCGCTCTTGCTGTCGGCCACGATGCCGTGGGTCAGATCGATGAGACCGGCAGCCACCAGCGGCCGCAAGGGCAGAATTACCGAGGTGGCATAGCAGCCGGGATTGGCCACCAGCTTTGCTCCCGCAATCCGCGCACGATGCAACTCCGGCATTCCGTACACGGCCTGCGCCTGGATGGCCGCGGCCTGCTCGGTACCGTCGTCTTCAAACGCGTAGACGGCGCGGTTGGCGGCCTCGGTCATGCGCCATGCGCCGCTCAGGTCGATGACCTTGATCCCGCGCGCCAACGCCTCTGGAACCCAATGCCGCGACTGCTCGTGCGGCGTGGCCAGGAACAGCACATCCACGCCGCGCTCCGCAAGGAGCTCCCACGAGAATGCTTCTTGCTTCAGCGCGCCGCTGCCAAGGCTGTCGACAAGGTGCGGATGAATCTCGGCCAACGGAATGCCGCCGCGCGCGGCGTCCTTCTCGTCGATGCGTCCGGCAAAGACCGGGGGCTTGCCTTTCAGGCGCGGATGACGCAACAGCAGCCGGGCCAATTCGGCTCCGGCATATCCGGTTACGCCCACAACTGCAGTTTGTACGGGGTTGGTCATGATTCGAGCATCGTCCTTAGCCGGGCTTCGACTTCGCTGGCGCGCCGCGGGTCGGCGCAGATGATCAGTACCGTGTCATCGCCCGCCAGGGTCCCCACCACGTCGTTCCATCCTTCGTAATCCAGGCTGGCCGCCAGCGGCTGAGCTCCGCCCATCACCGTGCGCACCACCACCTGGTTCATGGCCGTGCGAACCCGCAGGCCAAAACTCTCAATCATCTCCGCCACCGAAGGAGGGCTGTCGTCGTCCTCATCGGCTGTGGTCACGGAACCGCCGTTGCCTGCAGGCAGGGTGTAGCCGCCCGGTCCCTTGGAAAGGCGCAGCTCGTGGATGTCGCGAGAGAGCGTCGCTTGGGTCACCTGGATGCCCTGCAAGCCGAGCAATTGCCGCAACTCATCCTGATTGGTGACGGTGGAGTTGGCGACCAGCTCGCGAATCGCATTGTGTCTGACAGACTTCATCGCTTCTTTCGGGTAAATCGAAAACGCGGCCTGCAATTCCGCGGCCGCGTATGAATAAATATACAACGAAAACGCATAAGTATGCAAGGTGCGGTCTGATTTGACGAGCTGCCCATGCAGAATACTCCATGCTGCCGGGCGGCTTGAACAGAGAATCCAATCGCCGGAGCAATGCGCGCGCATCCCAATCTGGTGCGGCAGCTTGTTTTGCTCCCGTTCTCGTCCCGTGCGGCCATCCGGGTGCTTCTTCGCCGTTTCTTTTCTCCTAGCTCGCCGATGGATTTTATAAGCGCGGCCAGCACAGCCAGCAAGCAGTCAAGATGGAGCCATCTATGATCTGCAGCGAAAAGGGAAGGCAGCTCTTCAATCTCTACAAGTCCATGGCCCGGGAAGCATACCGCAAGGAAAACATCGAACCGGCCTTCAACGACATGGAGATTCGCGCATTTCGCGAACCAATCCGCAAAGTTCTGCGCCAGTTCAACATTTCAACCCTGCTGGACTACGGCTGTGGCGGGAACAACTACGAAACACCCGGATTCGACAACGGTACGACGGCCCGCGAGTATTTTGGCCTCCGCGAGGTCTACCGTTTCGAGCCGGCGCGCGATGTGGACCAGCGCCAGCGGGCGGACGCTGTGCTCTGCTTCGACGTGCTGGAGCATGTGTTCGTGGCCGATATTCCCGACACCGTCCGCGACATCTTCTCTTTGGCGCGGAAGCTGGTGATCGTCAACACCGCCTGCTACGCGGCGCGCACCTTCTTGCCGAACGGAGAAAACGTTCATATCACGGTACGGCCTCCGCTTTGGTGGAAGGGCATGTTCGACTCGGTTGCGGTCGAGTATCCAGCCGTCAATGTCTGGCTCATCTGCAGTCCCGCATGGCGGAACGCCACCGCTTTTGAAATGTATTCGGCCCAGGACTGGCTGAGCAGCCCCACCTTTGTCACGACAAAGTAGCCGCAGTCGCGCGCCTCAGCTCGGATATGCCAGGCGCCCCGCCCTCGCCGCGCTTTGTTTTGCGTCTGGATTGGGAGGTCTTGAGTTTTTTCGTGGCGGCGAAGCTCGGAACTTTCGCCCTCCGCGCGGGAGTCGGCGCAGGAGTGTGACGATTGTGTAAACAAAGGTTTTGTGATCCGCCGCACACGCCGCGCCTCTGCGCTGATAAACTCTCGTCTGGTCGCGGTGCAGGCTCAATCGCGCCTCCAAGCCTACTCAAATGACACAATTAGCTCCGATTTCCACCATCAATGACCTTTTTCGCCGCGTTGCCGCGGCAGCCAACCCCCGCGCCGTGCTTTGGCAGGACGAGTTTGGTCAATGGCAACCGATCTCTTCCGATCAGATCTATCAACGCAGCCGGGCACTGGCACAGGCCTTTCTCCGCTGGGGCGCGCAAAAGGGCGACCGCATCGCGCTGATCAGCGAAAACCGCTGGGAGTGGGCGGTAACCGACTTCGCCACTCTCGCCATCGGCGCCGCGGATGTGCCCATCTATCCCACCCTGACCGGCGAGCAGATTGCCGTCCTGGTCGAGGATGCCGGATGCCGCATCGCCGTGGTCTCCACGCGCCAGCAATTCGACAAGCTCAACGCCGTCCGCAGCCAGACCCACCTGGAGCGGATTGTGATCATGGACTCCGCCCCTCTGCCCGAAGGCGCAATCGCCTTCAAAGAAGCGATCGAAGGGGCTGACGAGCTCGGCGCGGAACGCGATCCCATCTTCGATGCGCTGGCCGCGTCCGTTGAGCCGAAAGATCTGGCGACCCTGATTTACACCTCAGGAACCACCGGCGAGCCCAAGGGCGTTGCCCTCACCCACGGCAACATCGCCAGCAATCAAAATATCGCGGCGCTGGACTTCCACTTCGACGCCACCGATGCGGTGATCTCCTTCCTCCCTTTGTCGCATGTCACCGCGCGCGCTCTCGACTACGTGATGTTCGACTACGGCGCGCAGATCGCCTATTGCTCCAAGTTCGACAAGCTGCCGGAAGCCATGCGTGAGCTTCGTCCTACAGTTTTCGTCGGTGTGCCGCGCGTCTTTGAGAAGATCCGCCAGGAAGTCGAGCGCCGGGTCTCTTCTTCACCCGTCAAGCGGAACCTGCTTCATTGGGCCTTGGGTATCGGGAGTCGGCATCGCGACCTCGTTTATCGCGGCGCGCGCCCGACCTCGCTCGCATGGAAGCTGGCCGACAAGCTGGTCTTCTCCAAGGTGCGTGAGGCATTTGGCGGCCGGGTGGGTGTCTTCGTTGCCGGCGGCGCCCCGCTTGGCATGGATACTGCGAGCTGGTTCGCTTCGGTTGGGATCGCGCTTTGGGAGGGCTACGGCCTCACCGAAACCTCGCCGCTGATCGCCCTGAATACCCCCGTTTCCCAGCGCATGGGAACCGTCGGTAAGGTGCTGAGCAACGTCGAAGTCCAGATCGCCGGGGACGGTGAACTGCTGGTCCGCGGCCCCTCGATCTTCTCCGGCTATTGGGAGAAGCCGCAGGCAACGGCCGAGTGCATCGATGCCCAAGGCTGGTTCCATACCGGCGACATTGCCCACCTCGACGACGATGGATTCCTTTCCATCACCGACCGGAAGAAGGAGCTGCTCAAGACCTCGGGCGGCAAGCTGGTTGCGCCCCACCCCATCGAGAACAAACTGACTGCCAGCCTCTTCGTGGCCCAGGCCGCGCTCATCGGCGACCGGCACAAGTTCGTCTCGGTGATCATCAGTCCCAATTTTCCGGCTCTGGAGCAGTGGGCCAGGGAGCACAACATCGAGGCGGGCGATCGCGATCAGCTTGTCGCCGACAGCCGGGTGATCGCGCATTATGCGGAGATTGTGCGCGAGGTGAACGCCTCGCTGGCCAACTTCGAGACCCTCAAGCGCTTCCGCGTGGTGGCCGACGAGTGGACCATCGACTCAGGCGAACTGACGCCTTCGATGAAGCTGAAGCGGCGCGCGGTTACGGCTCGATATGCGGCGGTAATCGATGAGATCTACGCCGACGAAGCAACCTCGCGCGGCGAATAGGCGAACTCAGGCGTCCCAACCCCCGGCCGAAAAGGGCGCGCTTGCCCCACATCCGTTGCAGTCCACGGAAAAAAGGCGCGCCCCAGGCTCCCATCCCCAGCAGCGCGCCGAACAGAATGATCGCGTCGATGCTTAGCCTGCCCGCTCGAGACCAGTAGTCGCCTTCCTGCAGGTTCAGCCAGATGGCGAACTCGTCCAGGGTGAGCGCCGCGCCCACGCCATAGCTGACGGACATCAGGCGGCTGTAAAAAATGGACAGCGGCGAGTGCGATCGTCCCAGGTCCATCAGCCAGCCGTAGCCCACCAGCAGCAGGATCAGGATTCCCCACACCAGGTGATGAATGTGACGACCGCGCACAAAGACCCACTGGAAGGGGCCTTCGTTGTTCATGATCAGCCACACCAGTACACGAGTGCCGAGAAACGTCAACAGGAACGAGGCGGAGGCGATGAACATGCGCCGCCGCGGGCGGTCGGGGATGGTTGTGCGAATCAGATATCCAAGCCGCGTCAACTGCAGCAGGACAAGCAGGACGATGACAACCAGGCTGGCAAACGCCAGCAATAAAAGTGCGCCAGTTCCGGGCATACCTTATTGAACCATCTCAGGTTCTTCCCTTGCGCGGGATTCCTTGCCCGGACAACCTAAAATGCGAGATATCCAACTTGGCTTGTGTCGGATCGCGATTTTGCTGTCGTTTCCTTCCGGCGGGATTGAGCGGATAATGAAAGCACTGGAGGCCAAGCCATGACGATTCAGGTTGAACTCAGCCCGGAGGTCGAAGCCCGTTTGGCGGCCGATGCGGTTGCGCGCGGCATGGCGCTGGCGCAGTATGCCGGAAAGCTGTTGACGGAGGCTGCGTCGAACGCTGGCGGCTCGGGCAGATTGAAGCCCGGCGATGTCGAAAGGATGACGAAGGTGATGACAATGGGATCGAAAGATTTGCCCATTCTTCCGCCCGAAGCGACTGAACGGGCCAGTTTCTACGAGGATCGTTGGTAGATGGCTGGAGAGCGTTATTTGATCGACAGCAATGTCCTGATCCGGTGGGTTCAACCCGAAGGCCCGGAGTAAGGCTCGTTGCCGCCATGCGCGTACACGGCATCCGCCGCATTTTGACCTTTAATACACAAGATTTCGTGCGCTTCGATTCGATCGAAGCCTTTCATCCGTCCCACATGCCTTGAACTCCGAAATCCGACAGGGTGCCCATAGACTTTCGAGACCGTATCCTCGCATGCCAGATGAGTTTCCTCCGATTGCCCCATTGCGGTGAGCGGGATCACGATTTCCCTTTACAGCTCCGCGTTATACTCGTTAAGGCGTCAGAACGGCGTTTTTTCCGTCGATGACGTACACGTTCAGGGACAAGTTCCCGGCCCGGCACGTCCTGCCGCGCCTTCACTCAGGAGATTTCACGATGCGAGTTGCTTTGTTGACCGGCGGCGGCGATTGCCCCGGACTGAATGCGGTGATCTACGCGGCTGTCAGGAAGGGCATCAACACCTACGGCGATGAGTTTATCGGCTTCCTCAACGGCTGGAAGGGCGTTCTGGAGAACGACTTCATCCCTCTGACGCTGGAGAAGATCGACGGCATCCAGTTGACCGGCGGCACCATCCTGCACTCTTCGCGCACCAATGTGAAGAAGATCCCCGGCGGCATCGAGAAGGTTCAGGAAGTGCTCAAGCTGAACAAGATCGACGCGCTCATCGCCTTGGGCGGCGACGACACCCAGTCGGTCACGCTCTATCTGAGCGAGCATGGAATGCCCGCGATCGGCGTGCCGAAGACCATCGACAACGACATCAACGGCACCGACGCCACCTTTGGCTTCGACACCGCTGTGTCGATTGCTACCGAGGCCGTTGGCCGCATCCACACCACCGCCGACTCGCATAATCGCGTCGTCGTTGTTGAAGTGATGGGCCGCGACGCCGGCTGGATCGCTTATGCTTCCGGCGTTGCCGGCGGCGCGCATGTGACCCTGGTTCCAGAGCAGGACATCGACATCGATCACGTTTGCAAGCTGCTCAAGTACAACTACGACCATGGCAAGCACTACGGCGTTGTCGTGGTTGCCGAGGGCTGCCATATGCCTGCCGGTGGCCAGATCACCGGGTCCGGCGAATTGGACTCCTTTGGTCACGCCCGCCTCTCGGGCATCGGCGAGGCTCTGGCCAAGCTGATCGAACAGAAGACCGGCTTCGAGACTCGCAGCGTCAACCTGGGACACACCCAGCGCGGCGGCGTTCCCACGGCCTATGACCGCCTGCTCGGCCAACGCTATGGTCTGCACGCGATTGACATGGTGCACGAGAAGAAGTGGGGCCGCATCGCTGTCCTCAAGGGCATCGACATCACCGACATCACCATCAAGGAAGCCATTGCCACCAACCGCCGCCTCGACCAGCGCTTCTTCGATGTCATCAAGGGCCTCGAAGCCAAGGTTGACTAACAAAGCTTCCAAAGCTGAAAACAGAACATCCAGGTCAAGGCCAAAGGGCCGTCCTCCTCTGTGGGGACGGCCCTTTGGCTTGACTGGCAGCGAATAAGCCGAAAATCATCTGGCCTTGTTGTCCGGCCGGACAGAAGCTTTGTAAAAGGCGCGACTTAAGCCGTGCCGACAAAATGAACAGAATGAACTGGGCTTTCGCACCTGCCAATGCCCATTCCATCGCTTCACGCGAATGCGGGCCTCTTTTCGCAGCCTGTTCAGCCTCTGTGCGGGCTTTGCTTAGTGAGCGTGTTGAACGGAAACGATCGTTCCGTCGTGTTTCGCCATGACGTAATTCCCATCGATCTGACGCCACTCATTCCCCGCGGGCGGACGGCGAAGGTGATTCTGCCGGTAATCGACCTTATCGCCTCGGTTCCAGTCTTCCTGCTGAACCTTTGAGCCGGTCTTCCATTCGTTGTGCTGCTTGTAAGTGTGGTTGTCGGGATGGTCCTGGGCCATGGCCGGCATGCTTGCCAGAGCCATCATCAGGATGGGTAGCGCCAATACTGCTCGAAACGTTTTCATGAATACTCCTGGGAATTGGATTCCGTCTGGAATCGGTGGAGGGAGGACATCGGTTGGGTCTTGCACGCCGCTCTTCAGCAAGCTGGGATCAGGTTTACGCGGCTTGCCGCATGTCCGCTGCTCAAAACTGCACAACTCGGGTCGGCTCCAACCCAAATCGACGATTCTCTTTCGCCGGGGATGTTCCGCTGGCTTCAATCGGCTCCTGGCCCGTCGAAGTCTGGCCGGACCGGCAAAGCCGCACACTGGGCTGAGAAACGGGATTCTCTCCGGATTGCCGATCAATCGATCACGACCGAAAATGAGTCTCACGATAAGAGGTCCACATACGGATAAGCGTATAATTTCAACGACCTACAGGCTGTCGATTGATCTCGGCACTTGTCTTCCGGACCCTGACCAAGTTTGTGTCAGTGTTGGCGAGTTACATGGGAGAGGAATATCGTGAGGATCTTTGCTTTAGCGTTTCGATTCGGCAAGGACCGCGGCGGAAGAAGTTCAATGTTCACCGCATTCGTCTTTTCAAGTCTATTGTGGCAGCCCCTCGTTGCCCAGAATGCACCGACTGTTACGGGAAATTGGCAGGGGACGGTCGAGGCCGGACGAGGATTCCGAGCCATTCTGCAAATCTCGCAGGCAGATCGCGGCAAATCTGCGGAGGGCGAGTTGCAAGGCGTACTTTATACCATGGGCGTTGGAGGAGCGCGAGAGTCGGACCTGAACTCGCTGACGTTACAAGGAACGACGCTTCGCTTTACGATTCCTCCCGATGGAAGTTTCGAAGGACGGCTCAGCGCGGACGGCAAGTCGATAGCGGGAACGTTGAAGTATGGCGCGGCTTCCTATGGTCTCACCTTGGCGCACGCTACCGCCGATGCTGCTTGGGCGATCCCCAAACCAACGGACCATATGCCGGCGGACGCTGTGCCTCAGTTTGAAGTTGCCACGATCAAACCCACCAATCCTAATTGGGGTAGCCGAGGCTTCCACTCCGGAGGGCGGCGTATTTTTTGCGACAACGAAACTGCAGACGACCTCCTCTCCTTCGCATATGGCGTCCATGCGCGACAAATCGTAGAGGACCCGGGCTGGCTTCGCACGGACAAGTTCGACGTGGATGGCGTGCCCGACTTGATCGGCGAACCCAGTCTTAAGCAGATGCAAGCCATGTATCGAGACCTGCTCGCTTCGCGGTTCAACCTCGCCCTGCATCATGAAACCCGCGAGATCTCCGTCTACAGGCTCCAGGCAGCAAAGAGCGGCCCAAAACTGGCAAAAAGCCTGGGTGATCCGAACGGCACGCCCGACCAGACCTTCACGCGGTGGAATTCGCAGCTCATCGAGTTGAAAGAGACCAATGCAACCCTTGCGGAGTTCTCACAAAATATGGGAATGGTGTTGGATAGGCCCATGGTCGACCAGACCGGCCTCGCCGGCAGGTTTGACTTCGTGCTGCGATGGACGCCTGAAGGCGCGCGGACGGACGATTCAAATTCTCCTCCTGGGCTATTTACTGCAATTCAGGAACAAATTGGGCTTAGGCTCGATGCGACGAGGGCGCCCGTCGATGTCCTGGTGATCGACCACATCGACAAGCCGTCGCCTAATTAGCGTCTGCTCCAGCCAAGCCAGCGCGACGTTGGGAAGACAAGGAATAACCGGCATTTTTCATTCTGGACAGGTCATCGGCAGGTCGGAAGTTAAGTTGTAATCAACCGCGCCCACGCGTGCGAAGCAGTTTCAGCTTTTTTGGACACCGATCCCTCCCAGCGAAGGGACCATTCCGTGTAGAATTGGCGGCAAATCGGCCCACACATCTTTGTCGCACTTGGGGAGCACACATGTTCCTGCGTCCACTGGGCTGCGCTGTTTTCTTTCTCTTCTTCGTGCCATTGAGCGCCGTGGCGAAACGGGATATCCCCTGTTTCTCGGCGGAGCAGGCGTCCGCGCTTCTGGACAAGGACATCTGCCTCTCGGCGCACGTCTTCGACGTGGTCGAACTGCCCGACGGCACGCGCTATCTCGACGTCTGCTCGCCCGGAACTCCCGACGAGAAGTGCCGCTTCACCATCGTCAGCCTGTGGGAAGACCGCGAGGAAGTGGGCGAACTGCGCAAATACCGCGACATGGACGTGCAGGTGCGCGGCATTGTCCGCTCCATGCACGGCCGCTCCGGAATGGTGCTCAGTCATGCACGCCAGTTCAGCGGCGGCCCGCCCAGATTCCGCCCCAATCCGAGACTGCAGGCCGGATTCGCGGGAGAGCAGGCCAGACCTCCGGTCAACGATCCGAATCTACGCTCACAGGGCGGCCGCCGCGCCTTCATGAACACGCGGGACAAAGAGCCGTCGCCGACCAGATAAAAGGGGGTGAGCTATCGGTGACTATTGGCAGCGAAAGTCGTACTTTCGTAATTCTCTGAGCGGATAGTGCGATCCCCGCCACTGAACGCCGTCGCGCAGGATGGTGAGCGCAATCGAGCGGGCAAAGCCGAAGCCGACGATGGCCGCAGTGGGCGCGAACAGCGCGGCCGCGAACGGCGAAACCGCGTTGATGCGGCGATTGGCGTGGATGGTCAACGCGATTCCCAAGTAAGTGAGCAGGCCCGCCAGCAGATTCCAACCGCCCAGGGAGATGGCCCGGAGCGGCAGCCAAACCTGCGTCGCCGCCCCCAGGCAGACCAGAATGCCCAGCCAGAGTCGGTAGCCCAGAATTGTAAAGCCGTTCTTTTCCATATTCCCAACGAGGCCGGTCCAGCCATGCATCCAGTGGATGGAGAGCAGGCCAGGCCCCAATGCGATGCGGGAGCGAAAACCGGCGTGCTTCGCCATCCAAGCCAGGGCCAGGTCTTCGGTCACCTGCATCTTGAGAGCTTCCATGCCGCCCAACCGATCCAGGACCTCCCGCCGCACCATGGTGAAGCAGCCCATGCCGAAAAAATCCTTTGACTTCGGGTCGGCGACTTTCCACAAGCGCGTCGACCATTGAGACATCGCTTGAACTGTAGCCAGCATCGCGGTTTCGCCTATGGTTTCATGTATCTGCTCCGGAACCAGGCAGAAGTGGTCGGCCTGTTCGCGCAGGGCGCAGCGCAGTGCCAATTCCAGCGCGCGGGGAGTGAAGAGCATATCGCCATCCGTGATCAGAATCCATGGCGCGGTAGCCTGTTTTGCGGCCAGCGCCAAAGCATGGGGCTTGCCCAGCCATCCTGCCGGAAGCTCGCGGTTATGAATGACCATGAGCCGATGCGGCGAACCGGGTGCATCGGCCTCTACCGCATCCAACAAAGCTCCGGTGCGGTCGGTCGACCGATCGTCGATCGCGATGATTTCGAGGCGCACGCCAGTGGACTGCAGAAGCGAACGCAGCGTCTGCTGGATGGTTCCTTCTTCGTTACACGCCGGGACCAGCACGGACAGATGCCATTTGTCGTCCATCGACAGCGGAGGCAAGGATGCCGGATCGATGCGGGTCAAGTCCGGCAGCGTAGGAATTCCGCGTAGCGCGGCAACGGCCTGTGCGATCCAACCCAGCGCCAGTAACCAGGCGAAGAACGAGAAATCCTTGGCCCAAAACCCCGTAACCATCATGCAGCCAGCATAGACGATGCACGCGGGAGGTTACGTTTGCCGTTCGAGTTGAGGGGCGAATCGCGCTCCGGTTCGGAGGATGACGCAGGAGACTACCAGGGCGATCAGCGTGGCTCCAAGGCCAAGGCGCAAACTGCTGGCTCGGTCGGAGATAAGGCCGATGATCTGGGGCGAGAAAGTGTCTCCAAAGCAGTGAATGATGAAGAGATTGCAGGCAATGGCTGTGGCTCGGATCTGTCCGTCGACCGAGTTGACGATGGCTGTGTTCAGCGGCCCGGTATTCAGAAACAGAAAGAACTCGGCCGCGAAGAGCGAGGGAACCGCCCAGGCAGGCGGGCCGAAAAAGACCAGGACTCCGCAAGGCAATGTCAGGGCGACACTCCAGAACGAGAGCAGGTAGAGCGCGCGATGGTTGGTGCGCAGCCAGCGCTGTGCGACCCAGCCACCGATCAGGGTTCCGGCGATGCCGTCCACCACCGTGATGGCGCCGACGATCTGGCTGGAGACGCCCACCGAGAACCCCGCCGAACGGCGAAGGAACTCGGGGACCCAAGCGGAGATTCCGCCCATGGCAAAGGTGAGAGCAGCCAAGCCAAAGGTTCCGCAGAGATAGGCCGGGTTGGTGAAGAGCTTGAGCGCCTTCAACAGAAATGCGTGGACAGAGGCGCGGATTGTGGTCTTCGCAAGGACGGGCCGGACGCGGTCAAAGGCTCCCCGCTCGGGTTCGCTGCCGAACAAGCCGTAGAGAGCCGCAATCAAAAGTCCGGGAATGGCGCAGATGAGGAAGGGAGCGCGCCAGCCCCAAAGAGGACCCAATTGTCCTCCCGCCAGATAGCCCAGGGCCGCGCCAACGGGAATCGCCAGGTAAAAGATGGAGAGGATTCGATTGCGTTCGCGCTCCGGGTAAAAGTCGGCGAGAACGGCTGGCGCGAAGATGCCAAACGTAGCCTCGCCTACTCCGACAAAGGCATGGCGAATGTAAAGGGTCGTGTAGTCGTGAACCCAAGCAGTGGCCAGTGTCGCCAAGCTCCACAGAACCGCCCCGGCGATGATCAGCGGCTTGCGCCTGAACCAGTCTCCCAGCCATCCGGTCAGAGGCGCGGCAAACATGTAAAAGAAGAAGAGCGCCGTGGTGAGCGCGCCCATCTGCTGGTCGGTGGAGTGAAACTCGCGCTGGATCAGCGAGATCTCGCCGGGCAGGATGTAGCGGTCAATGTAGTTGAGCAGATTGAGTGCTATCAGCAGCAGCAGCGTCCCGGTAGCGGGACCGATGCGGGAGCGGATGGGCAGGGAATTTGTGGCCAAGAAAGCTCCCTCTCGCTGCAGAAACGAGATGGAACACAATTATCACAACCGGCCGGATAAACCCAATGAGATAATCCCGGTTCCTTTCTCGGGAAGCGTGCCGCCCACCGCGATGAGGCCGGAGATGAGCAGCCGGAATCGCTATTCCTTGGGCCGGGGCCAGCGGGCTTCCACTGTGGTGCCGATTCCGCCGCGGGGGCGGAAGACGCCGCGCACCACGGCCCACACCGGATCGGCAGCCTTGACTACGTCTTCGAGCACCTGGTTGACGATGTTCTCCTGAAAGATTCCCAGATTGCGGTAGCAGAACAGATATTCCTTCAGGGATTTGAGTTCCAGGCATTTTTCGCGCGGCATGTAGCGGATGGTCAGCACGCCGAAGTCGGGCAAGCCGGTCTTGGGGCAGACGGAAGTCAGCTCCGGATCGTCGATCAGGATCTCGTAGCCGGGGAACTGGTTCGGCCATGTTTCAATGGCCGGGAAGGCGAAATCCAGGCCTGCGTGCGCGTGTTCGTCGGTGTAGCGTGGTTCGAGTGCCATCTGTCGATTGTACGGGCCCTGCTTTCGCTCTGCCAATTGCAGGCTTTGCACAGCCAATCGGTCGGGGCGCGGATTAACCTGCGTCCCAGGAGCGTGTTTCGGAGTCCTATATACTGTCACTGGTTAGATGAATGACTCAAGAGAATAAGCAAATGGACCGCCGCTGGTTATGGTTGGGCTCGCTCATCCTTCTGATTGTGGTGTTTTTCTCGGTGCGGTCCATGACAAGGGATCGCCAGCCGGTGCGTGCTGTGCAGGTATCGCGCAGCGAGTTGGTCAATACGGTTTCGACCAACGGCCGCGTGGAGCCGGAGGCGAACTACGAGATGCATAGCCCTCTTTCGACCACGGTCGAGGCAGTCTACGTGCAGCCCGGAGAGCGGGTTCCTGCCGGCAAACTTCTTATGCAATTGGACGACAAGGAAGCCATCGCGAGGGTAGCCTCAGCCGAAAGTGGCGTGAAGTCCGCGCAGGCGGCAGTTGAGGCCGCCACGCACAACGGAACCTTGCAGGAACAACAACAGGCAGCCGCCGACATTTCCCGCGCCCGCATCGAACGGGATGCCGCGCGCCAGGAACTTGACGCTCTGACCCGTCTGAATGCCAGCGGATCCGCCTCGGCAAGCGAAGTGGCCGCTGCGCGTCAGCGGCTGGAAGCCGACGAATCCACGCTGCATGCATCGGAAGAGACCGCGCACGGCCGCTATTCGAAGGCTGAGATTGCACGCGCACAGGCAGCTCTTGGCGAAGCCGAAGCCAACCTGTCCGCGGCGCGCAATGTTTTGTCCCAAACCTCGGTTCATGCGCTGATCGCCGGCACGGTTTACAGCCTGAATGCCGGACGTACAGAGTTTGCCGAGGCAGGGAAGCAACTGCTGCAGATTGCCGACCTCAGCCATGAGCGTGTGCGTGCGTATTTTGACGAGCCTGAGATTGGCCACCTGGAAGTCGGACAAAAGATCCAGGTCAAATGGAATGCAGAGCCTGCGCGCGTTTGGAACGGCCACATCGTGCGGGTTCCGGTTACGGTCATCCCCTACGGCACCCGCAGTGTAGGCGAGGCGCTGATTGAGCTCGACGGCCCGGATGGTGGTTTGCTGCCCGACACCAATGTTACGGTTACCGTGACCACTTCCAGCGAGAACAATGCTTTAACCGTTCCCCGGGAAGCGCTGCATGCGGAGAACAGCAAGTACTTCGTCTATAAGGTCGCCGCAGACGGCGAAAGCCTGATTCGGACGCCGGTAACCATCGGAACGATCAATCTGACCCAGGTCTCCATTCTATCCGGATTGAAGGAGGGCGATTCTGTCGCCACCGGCTCAACCAATGGTCAACCGTTGCAAGAGGGAATTGCAATCAAGGTCGTACGGTGAGGACGCGGTTCATTTCGAGCCGGATTCTGCTGGCTGCCGCGCTGGCGGCATTTGCAACTGTCGCGGCGAAGGCGGATGCTCCCGCGGTTATGTTGGCGCAGGCCAATGCCGCGCTCCAGGCTGGAGAGGCGGACAAGGCTCTGGCACTGTTACACCCGCTGACGCAGCCCGATTCCGCGCAGTACGGAACACACAACCAGGCCGAAGCGCATAACCTGGAATGCCGGGTCCGGTACATTCTGGAGCAATGGGATCGAGCGGTGAGCGATTGCGAGAAGGCCGTCGAACTGGACCGCGAGAACGCCGCATATCATATGTGGCTGGGCCGCGCGCTGGGAGAAAAGGCTGACCGGGCTTCTTTCCTGAGCGCCTATTCTCTCGGGAAAAGAGTGCGTGACGAATTCGAAGAATCCGTCCGGCTGAATCCGCGCAGTGCCGAAGCATTGGGTGATCTGGCAGAGTTTTACTATTCCGCGCCGTCGGTGGTGGGTGGTGGCACGGATAAGGCGGAAAAGATCGCTGTGCAATTCGACAAGATTGAGCCGGCCGGCGCCCACGAACTGCGCGGCCACATTGCCGAGGAACACAAGGACTTTGGCGCCGCGGAGCGGGAGTATAAGCAGGCGATTACCGTAGCTGTGCATCCGGCCTTCCAGTGGGAAACGCTGGCCAGCTTTTATCGACGTCGCGAAAGGTGGATGGACATGGAGTCGGCGCTGCTGAGTTGCATGACCGCTGCCGAACACGACAAACATGCAGCCGTGGCGCTGTATGACGCGGCATCGGTGCTGATCCGCACCAATCGCAATCCTGTGCTGGCGGCAAGAATGCTTGAGGGCTATCTCGGGAGTTCGCAAAAGACAGAAGAGGCTCCGGCCTTTGTGGCCCATGTGCGCCTGGGACGCTTGAAGGAACAAATGGGAGACGCCGAGAGCGCGAAGCGGGAACGGGCATCGGCGTTGGCGCTGGCACGCGACTACAAGCCCGCACAGGAAATGAAACATTGACGACCAAAGAGAACCTAAAGGCAGGAAACAGCCCGCGCCATGCCTGGGCCATTTTGTTTGCGGGCATTTTTGTGTCTGCTCCCTTGCTGTTGCCGGCGCAAGTGTCGCTGACCACGGTCGTCGACCTGGCGCAGCGGAACAGCAGCGCGGTGATGCTCGCCAACGCCGCGGTGCAAAAGGCCCAGGCGGCCCTCGACCAGACGCAGGACGCCTACATCCCCAATTTGGCAATCGGCTCCAATGTTGGCTATTCGCATGGTTTCCCTACCGGCCAGCCTTCTGTAGCAAGCGTGACCGTCCAATCGCTGGTTCTGAGCTTTTCGCAGCGCGAGTACATCAAGGCCGCGCATACCGGCCTGGATGCTGCCAATTTGAGCCTTAAGGATGCGCGGGAGCAGGTGGCATTGGACGCGTCCACCACCTACATTGAGTTGGATACCGTCAATCGGGAACTGGATGCCGTCCACCAGCAACAATCCTTTACCGAGAATCTGGTTCGCATCGAGCAGGAGCGCGCCGAGGCAGGCATTGATTCCGATCTTGACCTGCTCCAAGCCAGGCTCAAATTTGCCCAATTGAAGCTCCGGCGGCTTCACCTTGAAGCCCGGGCTGCCACGCTTGCCAAACAACTCGCGGTGCTCACCGGCTTGCCGTTGGGATCCCTCACCCCTGACCGTGCCAGTATCCCCGAGATTCCCCGGGTGACAGCAGGGGAAGCGCCGAGGACGTTGCCGGGGATCGATGCGGCCAGTTCCCTCGCACGCGCAAAGCGGTTCCAGGCCAAAGGAGACGACCTGGCATGGCGTCGGCCCCTGATCGGATTCGGGGCGGTCTACAACTACGACTCGAACGAGTTGAACAGCTACAGCACGTACTACAACAACTTCACGCCCAACAACGTCAGTTTTGGCCTCCAGATCACGATCCCTTTCTTTGACTTTGCCCTTCGTGCAAAAGCCAAGGAAACTGCGGCGGATGCCCTGCGCGCTACCGTGGAGGCCGAGCAGGCCCAGCGACAGAACGATGTCCTGATCGCCCAGCTCACCGGCAATCTGCGCGAATTGGACGCAATGGCAGAGGTTTCGAGTCTGAACCAGCAAATTGCAGATGCGCAGCTCAAGGCTGTGCTGACACAATTGGAATTGGGAAATGGAGCCGAAAACGGTCCAGGCGCACCCCCGCAACTGACCCCCAAGGCGGAACAGTTGGCCCGTATCGACGAGCGCCAGAAATTTCAGGATGCGCTCGATGCCTCGCTGGAACTCGCCAAAGCCCGTCTCGGGTTGTTGCGCGCCCTCGGACATATGGAAGACTGGCTCCACGAACTGCACGCGAAATAGTCCGACCAACCCCGCTAGCGGCAATAAAACGTCGAAATGTTAGAATGGAAGGGATGCCTATGCCTTTGAAGACACTGTTTCTGAATCCGCCTTCGTTTGAGAACTTTGACGGTGGCGCGAGTTCCCGTTGGCCTGCCACGCGCGAGATTGAGTCCTACTGGTATCCCGTTTGGCTGACCTACCCCGCCGGCCTGCTGGAGGGTTCGCGCGTTCTCGATGCGCCCCCGCACCACGTCTCCGCGGAAGAGACGATCAAGATCTGCAAGGATTACGAGTTCCTGGTCCTGTTTACCTCGACGATGGGATGGGAGGGCGATCAGCGCCTGGCCGAAACCATCAAGACCAAGTATCCCTCGATCAAGATCGCCTTCGTTGGCCCGCCGGTGACCACCGACCCGGACAAGGCGCTCAACGAATGCTGGGCTCTGGACTTCATCTGCCGCCGCGAGTTCGATTACTCGATCGTCGAGTTCGCGCAAGGCAAGCCGCTCGCCGAGATCCTCGGCATCAGCTACAAGGCAGACGGAAAGATCCAGCACAACCCGGACCGTCCGCAGATCGAAGATCTGGACGCGATGCCCTGGGCGACAAAGATATACAAGCGCGATATGGATGTGACGCGCTACAACGTGCCCTTCCTGCTGCATCCGTATATCGCGCTCTATTCCACGCGCGGTTGCCCAGCGCAGTGCACCTTCTGCCTGTGGCCACAGACGCTCTCGGGCCATGCCTGGCGCAAGCGCTCTACGGACGATGTTGCTGCCGAACTAAAGTGGGCCAAGGAGAACTTCCCTGAAGTCAAGGAGTTCTTCTTCGACGACGATACCTTCAATATCCAGAAAGCGCGCACCATCGAGCTTTGCGCCAAGCTCAAGCCGCTGAATCTGACCTGGAGCTGCACTTCGCGTGTGACCACCGAGTACGAAACGCTCAAGGCGATGAAGGAAGCCGGTTGCCGGCTGCTGATCGTGGGATTCGAGTCCGGCGATCCGCAGATCTTGAAGAACATCAAGAAGGGCGCAACCGTCGAGAAGGCGCGCGAATTCGCCAAGAACTGCCACGACCTGGGCCTGGTGGTGCACGCCGACTTCATTCTCGGCCTGCCCGGCGAGACCAAGGAGTCGATCCGCAACACCATCAACTTCGCCAAGTCCCTGGATTGCGAGACGATTCAGGTCTCCATCGCCCATGCCTATCCGGGCACTGAGTTCTACGAGTTCGCCAAGACCAACGGCTACATTACCAACGAGAAGATGGAAGACGGGGGCGGCCACCAGATGGCGCACATCGAGTACCCCGGCCTGCCTGTCGATTACGTGATGGAGATGGTGCACCGCTTCTACGACGAGTACTATTTCCGGCCCAAGGCGGCGTTCCGCGTGGTCTGGAAGGCGGTCATCAACCGCGACGTGCCCAGGCTCTACAAGGAAGCAAGGGAGTTCCTGAAGCTGCGCAAGCAGCGTCAAAATGGCGTGAAGGAAGTGCGCAGCAAGAAAGCTGCAGCTACTGCTTAAGGTATGGATTCGAATCAGACAGACATTGGAGGACAGCGCGGTGCGTTCGTCCTCCTTTTTCATATCCGAAGTAGTGTCGGCTGATCACAGAAGCCCGGCCTGCTTGATTGGAAAAGAAAGCAAGAGCCAATGTCCCATCCGCGATTGAACCTCCAGCAGATTCTGATCCTGGCTTTCGTTTCGGTCAGCACGCCATTGGGAGATGCCTGCCTCAAGCGGGGCATGACGCTGGTCCCGCCGATCTCGCTGGCTCATCCCTTATCGCTGATCACCGCCGTCTTTACGCCCTGGATCGCGCTTGGAATCGCCCTTTTGATCGGCTACTTCGCCAGTTACCTGACTGCGCTCTCCTGGGCCGATCTCACTTTTGTCATGCCGGCCACCGCCATGGGCTACGTCTTCATGACCCTGCTCGCTCATTTCTGGCTGCATGAGGCGATCAGCTGGCAGCGCTGGCTGGGCGTTCTCCTGATTACGGCAGGCGCAGGCTATGTGACCAGGGGGCCTGCCAATACCACCACCGCGCCCGTCAACTTCCCGGACGCACTCGAAGCCGGCCATGGCGTTCACCCCGCCCGCCTGAATACAGCAAATGATCGGGAGGCGCGATGATGGACACAGTGCTCTTCTGGAAGTCTGCGGCGATGATCGCTGCGGTCGTCTTCACCTCCTCCGCCGGCGAGGTGCTGACCGCGGCGGCGATGAAGTCCATCGGCGATCTGGACGAGATTCGTGCGCACTCGGGCATGAAGGGCGCCATTCGCGCTGTGGTTACCTGCCCGTTCTTTGTCTTCGGGATTTTCTTCATGGCGGTGGCTTTCTTCGCGTTGCTTTTCGCATTGAATCAGAAGAATCTCGGCCTGAGCCTGGTGGGCCCGGCCGCGGCGTCGCTGACGTTGGTCACCAACACCATTGCCGCGAAGCTCTTCCTGAAGGAAAAAGTGGACCGTCGCCGCTGGACCGCCGCTGTGCTGGTCATTATGGGAGTCTATTTCCTGGCGCACTGACCCACTTGCCCCCAGGGGCCTTTTTCTGACTGGATCGAGACCCGCGTTTTTACCCTGCAGAGTCTCGCGATGTGGTCCTGACAAAGGGGTCCAGGTAACTTTTCTGGTTCATTTTTCCAGAAAATCCGAAGATAACCGGATAAAAGAGGAAAAGATCGGGTTCCACGTGGAAAACGCGGTACGAAATTAAAGCCGAGATGAAAGCAAGGATTGATTAGAATTCCTTGCCCTGATACGGGGAATTCCCCCCTTGAAATGCTCCTTGCAGGAGCTGCCCGGAGGGGAATGGCTCAGATCCGTTCCGGCGCTAGCAGATCGTCCATGGTTTCGCGACGCCGAATGAGGCGGGCCTTCGCGCCTTCTACCAACACTTCGGCCGGGCGCAGGCGGGTGTTGTAATTCGAGCTTTGCGCCATGCCGTAGGCCCCCGCGTCCAGCACCGCCAAAAGGTCGCCCGGCTTGATGGAAGGCAGTTCGCGGTCGCGGGCAAAGAAGTCGCCGGTCTCGCAGATCGGTCCCACCACATCGACCGGCTTTGCCTTACCGGAGCGCGGGCGGACGGGCGCGATCTCGTGGTGTGCCTGGTAAAGGGCGGGGCGGATGAGGTCGTTCATCGCCGCGTCGGTGATCACGAAGGTCTTTTTGCCATTCTTCTTGACTTGCAGAACGCGAGTCACGAGCGCGCCGGCTTGCGCCACGAGAAAACGGCCCGGCTCAACCAGCAGCTTCCCTTCGAAATCGCCCAGTCCCTGTTGAACAGCGGCGGCGTACTCGGCGACCTTGGCGGCCGCGTCAAATTTGCCGAGGTGGTAGTCGATGCCCAGGCCTCCGCCCGCGTCGATGGCCGCCAGCTCGATTCCCGCACGCTTCAACTGGCGCGCCAGCTTGCTGAGCCGTTCGATGGCCGCGCCAAAGGGATCGGCGGAGCGGATCTGCGAGCCGATATGCACGCTCACGCTGTGCGCCTCGAGCCAGCGATTGCCGGCGGCGCGCTTGTAGATCGACAGCGCCTGGCTGATGCCCACGCCGAACTTGTGCTCGCTGAGACCGGTTGAGATGTACGGGTGGGTCTCCGCAAAGACGTCGGGATTGACGCGCAAAGCAAAGCGGGCTTTTTTCTTCAGCTTGCGGGCGCGCTCGGCCAGCAGTTCCAACTCGGCTTCGCTTTCGACGTTGAACTGCAGGATTCCCGAATTCAATGCCAGATCGATCTCGGCCATGGTTTTGCCTGCTCCTGAGAAAACTACTCGGCCCACTGCTTCCGGAGCCGCTGCCAGCACCCGCTGCAGTTCGCCCCCGGAGACAATGTCGAAGCCCGCCCCGCGATCTGCGAGCAGCTTCAGAATCGCCAGCGCCGAATTGGCCTTCATGGCAAAACAGACCAGGTGCTCCCGGCCTGCCAAAGCCTGCTGAAAGAGCCCGAGCCGCTCAACCATCTGGTCGGCGGAGTAAACGTATAACGGCGTTCCGTAGCGCTTGGCGAGCGACTCGATCGAAACTTTGCCGCAGTGCAAAGCGCTCTCCGGCTGGGGATGATGAAAAGGGCGGGGCGCGTCGGTCGAAGAGGTGTTTTTGGCTGAGCTCAAGAGGTCTTCCCAAAAGAAAATGGTTTCTTTGAGCCTACAGCATTCCCGGTTGCGATTCGAGCGGGCACGCTGCCCGCCCCAGGGCAATCGCATTCGAAATTGCAATCATGAACCGCAGTGGCTTTGAAGGCGCGCGGCTTTAGCCGTGCCGTAAGGGTCCGCAAAATCGACGGGGCTTTAGCCCGTCGTGGAGGCATGCTGCCGCGTTCTAAAACCATCCCTCGGGGGCTGAAGCCCTAATCTTTCTCTTTCGCCTGCCTCGGCACGGCTAGATAGACTGCGGAAAAAGGGCTGCCTTTGGCGGAGAATCTCAAAAGACATCCCTCGGCGGCTAAAGCCGCGTTCATTCTATTGCCCTTATCGGCACGGCTGAAGCCGTGCCCTTTCAAAACAGAGGCCAAATTGGAGTTTTTCCGCAGCCTGTAAAGCCGTGCCCTTTCAAGACATAATCGTCCGCAACTTGAGTGCGATTGCCTGTGCGCCTGCTCGACCTGGTTTCAGAGGTACCGCAGCCAATCCGCCATCATGCTGGCGATTTTTTCAGGTTGCTCATAAGCCGCCAGGTGGCCCGCGTCGAGCAGAAGGTGGAAGGTGCAGCCGCCGGGAGCGGAGTGAAAAGCCTGCATCTCATCCGGAGTGACGCCGTTGTCTTCGCCTCCGGCAATGGCCAGGACTGGCACCTGAATTGTGTCGACCGTGGGAAGGGAATTGGGGCGCGTGGCAAGCCCGGTCTGCACGGCGACGAAGGCCTCCGCAGTCAGCGTCATGCGGGCTCTCACTTCGGCAAGGATCTCCGGACGCCGCCAGCGCGCAGTGTTCCCGATCAGCGATACCGCCATCTCGTCGAAGATTTCCTTCAGCTGCCCATGGCGCGCGCCTTCGATCATCGAGAAGCGGCGAGGGAGATTCGCTTCCGCGTCGGGCTGGGGTTTGGAACAAACAAAAGCCAGTCCACGCACACGCTCGGGTGCCCGACGCCAGATCTCCAGCAGGACGTATCCGCCGATCGAGCAGCCCGCAAAGATGGCCGCTGGAATCTTGAGATGGTCGAGCAGGGCGAGAATGTCGGTGGCCAGTTGGGCAACCGTCAATGCGGGAGCGTCGGATACGGCTCTGAATGCGCCTACCGGAAGGCCTTCGCCCAGTTCCGACTGGCCGTGCCCGCGAAAATCGGGAAGAATAGCGCGGACGCCGTCCAGATTCTCCGTCAGCGGGCGCCAATACTCATGGTCCAGCGGCGTGGGGTGCAGAAAGACCACGGGCAACCCCTCGCCCACATCGTCAAAACTCAGTGATGTCCCATCCAACTCGTACGTATTCATACACTAGGAGGATACTCCGTTGGCAGGCCGAATGGCTCTTCGGGAATGCCGATCCAACAGGCCAGATAAGCGACGGCGACCAAGCCACCGGAGAAGAAGAAGCCGATCACCGAGAAGATGCGCACCAGCGCGACATCCCAGCCGTAAGCTTGCGCCAAGCCGATACACACTCCAGCTACGTGACGTCCCATGCGCGGCCGCATCAAAGGCCTGCCTGGACGGCTCTGCGGAGGCGGAATCGCCGTTCCGCAAGCCGAGCAAAAGCGAGCACTTATCGGCAAACTCGTCCCACAGCGGTGACAAAAGATTCCCATCTTCGTTTCCCTTCTTCATTCCCCTATCGCAGCCAACAACAGGGAAGGATACGAAAGCGGCCGGCTTCCGGTTCCCTTTCGCGAGACGGCTGGAAATGACTGTTCAGGTCCCCTGGTAAGGGCTGCGCAGGTATTTCTTGGCTGAATCGGCGCGTGAGGTATTGGGGCCGGCGTCGATGGCCATTCGGTAATCCTTGGTTGCCTGTATCCGCTCGCCGTTCATGTCTCGGCACTGTCCGGCAGCCAGCAGAGAACGGATCTTCAATTCGGCTCCGACGCCCTGGGTCCCGGCTGCCTGTTCATAGGATTGGGCAGCTTCGCCGTAATGCCTCTGCCCGCGCAAAGCATCGCCGAGGCCGAAATAGGCCAGTTCCAGCCGTGCCTGGGCAAAGTAGCCGGGTTTGTTGCTGTTGGCGATAAGCTCGCGGTACGACGCTGCGGCGGCCATGCCTTCGCCCGCATCCTTGCGCAGGTTGGCCTCCTCCAGGGCAAATAGATAATCGTGCGGGTACTGGTTTTTCAGGGTGCGCACCACCTGTATCGCATCCTTATAGCGAGACTCGCGGCGCAGAAAGAGGGCGATTACGGTCCGCGCTTCGACGGAGGTGGTGACGCCGCGATTGCCGGCGTCGCGCAGCATTTCCAGGCCCCGGTTCTTGGAGCCGGTAATGCCGGCGAAGCCGATAATGAATTTGAACGGAAACGGGAGCGCTCCGACTACGTATTCGTAGACACCGACCACAAGTTTGGCGTCCACATAGTCGGGATCCAGTTGCAGCACGCGCGCATCGTCATCCCGGGCTTTCATGGCCAGGCGGAAGCCTGCGCCGTACGCGCGTTCCACCATGGCCAGGTAGGTGCACTTGAGGCTGCGCGCCCAGCCGCGGGCATAGAGGGCATCCACATCGTTCGGATTGTGGCCCACCCGCCAGTCCGCTTCGTGAATTGCCTCATCGGCGAGCGCCAAAACACGGTCGCGGACTCGGGGGTCCTCTTCGGTAGCGTGCCGGCCGGTGAGAAAGCCGTCGTTGGCGTAGAAGGTGGTATCCAACAGGTCCAGGCGGTAAAGCTCCTGGAAGACAACGGCGTAGAGGAGCAGAACCGTGCCTTGCGGGTCGCCGGGGTGTGCGGCGTGGAAGCGCTCGAAGCGCTCGATGGCGCCGGGATAATCCAGGTTGTAGAAGTGGATGTAGGCGTCGCGCACCAAGGGGTCGTAGTTGAGCTGGTTGGTATGAACGCTCGCGGCATGGCACAGCGTGCCTGTTCCCAGCACAATCCAGATCCAAAGGAGCCCGCGCAATCCGTTCCGCAATACGCTCAAGTCCGCCTCAATCCCGATTCTTCTACCAGCATACTTGCCAAGTCTCCCTCGAAATCCGGCGCAAGGCGCGAGAGTATCCAATTTGGTTGCAGGCCGCAACACTGTATTCACACACGGGAGGCAGGAGGGCCGAAATCGGCATTTTCGGGGATCCGGATCTCTGCCGATGGCCAGGAGGGCAGCGTGAATTTGAGGCCTATACCTCATAATGCGAGAGCATCTCCGTTTCCCGGAAGGAGGAGCCACCCGGTTTGACGTTATTAAGGAGCAGAAGACGCAAATTGGGCCACAAGCGGAATTGTTCAGGAAATTGCGATTGCAAGGCTGAACGAATTCGCGGAAGAACGCAGGGGCCCGTCAAGCGTTAAAGGACGAGCGCAATGAATCGAAAAGAAATGCTGACACTGTTGGTCAATCAGGCCCAGTTCAATGGATTCGAGTTTCGCCGCTGGTTCACGACGAATATCCGCCCGATCTGGCCTGGAGCAGAACCGGCATTGACTCTGCTGGCCGAGGAAGGACGTCACTACACCCTTCTGTTCTCGCATGAATTTGCCAGCTGTTTCTGGCGTACCGGCGCACATATCAGCTTTATGGTTCCGTCCATCACCTATCCCAGGGTCAATTCACAAGGTGAAGTGGTCCAGGTGACCCGCAAGCCATTCACGCGGCGCACCATCAAGCCGGATGTGTGGAAATACCACCTGCGCCAGATGGCGGCATGCGAGGATCCGGTGGAATATCTCGCGCGTTTTCTTCCCGCCCATTTTCAGGTTGCGATGCAGGAATCGCGTGCTCTGTTGGCTGTCGAGGCCTGAGCACGCGGGCGTTCCAAGAGCGGGCCGTACCCTCCACAAAGTTAGCCCGAACTAGATCCTTGACTGGCCTATCGGAGGAAGTCTCCCTCCGAAGTGGGCGCTGGTGGTCTTACTCCAGTAAATCGGATTACACTCGATTGCGTGGCGCTTTTTAATTGACGCCGCAATGGAGCGTTTAATGCAAAGGTTTACATTGGCCATTGCCGCCGGAATCGTGCTCACGACGGCGGGTGCGCTCGCGCAACTTCCAAGTCAGAAACTGGAACTCGACCGCCCGGGCGAAACCATTGTGCTGGAGCCCTATGCGCCGAATATCGTGCGGGTGACATTGAGCACCAAGCATGATCCAGCAGTGGCAGGACCGGGAATCGGCTTTGTGGCCACTCCAGCCGCAGCGGGATGGGAGGCTGTTCAGACTTCCAAGGCCGATATTTACAAGTCCGATCGCCTGGTGGTTAGCGTTGAACGCGAACAGCCCAACCCTCCGGCGCGCTTACGCACCCAAGCAGACATCGCCAAGTTTTTTAATGGATCGGTTCCCGACGCGCACATCACATTGCGCACACCCGAAGGTAAAACTCTGCTGGAGATGACGGGCTGGATGCAGGCCATCCCCAACCAGAAGGACGGAACCGCCGATGTTTTGCGCGACCGTCGTCCTACCGATGCGGAGTTCTACACCGTGGGTGCGACGTTTGCTTCTCCGGACGATGAGCACTATTACGGTCTTGGGCAGAATCACGAGGGCTTTCTCGACCATCGCGGCCATGCCGTGCGCTGCTGGAACGACTACCTGGCCACTGCCGCACCCAGCACATGCGTGCCCTTTGCCGTGACCAACAAGGGATACGGGCTGCTTTGGGATAACCCATCGAAGACGCTCATTGAGCCGGGATTCAACGAGCGCACACGCTGGACATCGCAGGTGGGCGACCGGGTTTCGTTCTTCGTGATTGCCGGGGAGACGGCGGACGAGATCTACGCCGGATACAAATTGCTGACCGGGCCGACTCACTTGCTGCCCAAGGCGGCGTATGGATATATCCAGTGCAAGCAGCGCTACCTGAATCAAGCGGAATTGTTGGCAGCGGCGCAGGGCTATCGTGACCGCCATTTGCCTGCGGATGTGATGGTGGTGGACTGGTTCCACTACACCAAGATGGGCCAGATCGACATGGACCCCAAGGATTGGCCGGATCCGGTGGCCATGAACAAGCAACTGCACGCGATGGGTTTTGAGACCATGATCAGTGTGTGGCCGCGCTTCATCCCGGAAGACCGCTACTACGCGATGCTCCGCAAAAATGGCTGGTTGACCCATCAGGCCGATGGAACTCCGCTCGATGGGTTGCCTTACGATCGCGCCGGGTCGGATATTGATACAACCAACCCCGAAGCAGGCGCATGGTGGTGGAAGACGATCCACGCCAACATCCTTAGCCTGGGATTCGATGCTCTTTGGGCAGACCAGACCGAGCCCGATCTGCCTCCCAACGGGGCCTATTTCCACATTGGCCCTGGAACGCAGTTCTTCAATGTCTATCCGCTACTGCACACCGCTGCGCTGTACGACGGCTATCGCAGGGACGAGCCGCGCAAACGCGCGTTGATCCTCTCTCGCGATGCGTTCACGGGCGCGCAACGCAATGGAACCTTCTTCTGGTCTTCGGATATTCAGCCCACCTGGGACACCCTGAAGCGCCAGATTCCCACGGGACTAGACTTTACCGCTTCCGGAATCACGTATTGGTCGAATGACACGGGCGGGTGGGAGTATCTACCCAAGGAGCACCATCCGGCCCATCCCCCGCTGCTGGACCCCTCGGATGCTCGCGACAACGTGGGAGGCTACGACGATTACCCGGAACTCTACACCCGCTGGTTTCAGTACGCGGCGTTTCTGCCCATCTTCCGCGCCCACGGAAGCCGTCCGGCGAACGAGGTCTGGTCCTATGGCAAGCAGGCTGAGCCGATCCTGGAGAAGTATCTGCGCCTTCGCTATGAGCTGATGCCGTACATTTACTCGCTCGGCTACAAGACATGGGAGACAGGAGCGCCTTTCATGCGCGCTTTGCCGCTCGATTTCCCGAACGATTCGAAGGTTGCGGATTTACGCGACGAATACATGTTTGGACCGGCGTTTCTGGTTGCCCCGGTGACCGAGCAGGGCGCGACGAGCCGCGCGGTCTACCTCCCGGCGGGAGCGGACTGGTACAACTACTGGACGAACGAGCGTCTGAAGGGCGGCCAAACCGTTCAGGTCTCCGCGCCCATCGATACGCTGCCGCTTTTTGTGCGCGCGGGGTCGATCATCCCAATGGGTGTGTCCGTCGAGAGCACGCACCAGGTGCAGGCCATCTCCAAGGTTCGGGTTTTTCCTGGCGCCGACGGCGATTTCACTCTCTTTTCCGATGACGGAACCACCTACGACTACGAGAAGGGCGCCGGCTCGATTACGCACCTGAAGTGGAACGATGTTGCACAGCGGCTCACCCACGATGGCGCGCCGGCGTGGAGCGGGCCGGATTCGGCGATTGTGGAGGTTGTGGGGCACTGATCCCGCGGTTGGAACTCTCAGTTTCACGGCGGGTTGGACAGAAGTGTCTGTTACACCGAAATGGAGAGAAAACTGGATATCCATCGGGTGCAACTACCCGGATCGATATTGGCGCGTCCAATTCGGAGCGGTTCATTCTTCTTGAGGCGAATCGAGAGGCTGAACCGCGAGGCTTCTCTGACCATTTGCAAATAGACGACAGGTCCGGTGTCAGGAAGATGCACCGGACCCGGTGCAATTCATGGCACCACCCTACTGATTTACAATCACTGGGTAAGCAGGAAAGAACTGAATGAGGCTTTTGTTCATGAATTCAGGCCAGACGCGTGCGCGGTTGGTTATGGCGGGCGTAGCGTTATTGTCTGTCGCCCTTATTGCTGGTTGCGGCAGCGCATACCGGTCAGTCATTACGCCCATCAATTCCTCCGGTCCGGCGGCTCAGCCATCGTCTTTGGCGGTCGTAATTTCGTCTCCTTCGACGACGGCTCCGGGAATCGCCACTGTCGTCGATTACTCCGGCGATACGATCATGGCCGTGGCGCCCATCGGACCTGGTCCGACAACGTTTTCGGTGGACGCGACAGGGACTTACGGATACACATTCAACAGCGATGGCACCCTCACCAACTTTCCCATCGGCAATACTCTGCAGGCGAAGAACGTAGCGTATACGACGATGCCGGCCGGATCGAACCCCGATGGGTTCTTTTCGCCGTCTGCCGGACTCTGGGCCACGGATCTTGACGGAAACAATGTGGATGTCTTTACCGGCTATCCCCAATCGTTCAAACAGACGATTCAAGTGCCTTCAACGCCCGTCATGATCATCGGCTCCGGTGCAATAGGCGAGCGCGATTATGCCATCAGCCAGTCGCCAGACAGCTTGGCGGCCGACGTGGTGGATGCTAATGGAGTGGATTGCAACAATAACCCCACGGGGGCTCTCGCCGACGGCGCTCTGACGCCTATTGAGACTTCCAGCCTTACGGCAGACGTGCCGATCAAAGTCGGCAAGTGTCCGGTATTCGCGGTGATGAGCAGCGACGGCAGGCGCTTGTTTGTCCTCAACCGGGGAAGCGACACAATCAGCGTTATTAACGTCCCGAACAATACTCTGGACAGCTGTACCCCATTCTTGAACCAGAATAACCAGCTCGTCACCTGTCATCCGGTTCTGCCGCTTTCGACCACGGCTGTGGCGGCTACGGGAGCGACGCCTCAGAATGGAACGGCTGGAATGGGCAAGATCGCCGGGCCTGTTTATGGGGAATACAATCAGGCGACCAACCAGCTGATCGTTTCCAACTACGACGGATCAACGATCAGCATCATCGATGTCAGCACGGATGAATTCGGCAACGACAGCGCAACTTTCGGAACCACGTACACCGTCCCGGTGGGGAACAACCCGGCCGGCGTGACCGTGCTTTACGACGGCAGCCGGGCATACACCGCCAACCAGACGGACGGCACCGTGACGATTGTCAATTTGCCCAGCCACACGGTCGAGAAGACGCTCTCGGTTGTCGGGCATCCGCGCACGGTTGTATCGACCCAGAATTCGCAGTTCGGCAAGGTCTATGTGGCCTCACCCGACAGTTCCTATTTGACCATTTTGAGCACCATTAACGATCTGGTCGATACCACCATCCTGGTGGAGGGCAACATTGTCGATGTGCGAACGACCACGCAGAATGCTGCTTCCGGGAACTCGATCAACACCAGTCGCAAGCCGGGTTACGGACAGCCGTGTTATCTTCCCGGGGCAACTGCATCGATTGCCGCCTGCACAACCCTGCCCAACTAGTTGGGCCCGATGTAGATCAAAGCAGCCAAAGAGGACTTTCCGAGAGGGGAGCGCCTCTTTGGCTGCTTTTCCATGCGGAAGCGGACCTCCATGGCTGAAAAAACTCGGAAACCCAAGATCGGTCTGGAAGACCTTCTCTTTGAGCAGGGGCTTGCGCCAAGCCGTGAGCGCGCGCGCGCTTTGATTCTGGCCGGCCGAGTGCTCGTCAATGAACAGAAATTGGAGAAGGCTGGCACAGCCGTTAGGTCAGACTCCACGATTCGATTGCTCGGTGTGGATCCTCCCTATGTAAGCCGTGGCGGAGTGAAGCTGGCCGAGGCGCTGAAACATTGGCAGATTGCCGTGCAGGGGCGTGCCTGCCTCGATGTCGGCACTTCGACCGGAGGCTTTACAGACTGCCTGCTGCAGCACGGCGCAATGCTCGTCACGGCGATTGATACCGGGTTTGGACAGATTGCCATGAAGTTGCGCCAGGATGCGCGGGTGCGCCTGATGGAACGAACCAACGCGCGTTTGCTTGAGCCGAACTCTCTTGCCGCGAGGGCGGGCGAACCTAGACCCGATCTGCTGGTGATGGACGTGTCGTTTGTTTCGGCGACGATGCTTTTGGGGCCTGTTTTTGCCGCTGCGCCGGATCTGACCGAAGCCGTGGTGCTGGTAAAACCGCAGTTCGAAGTCGAGCGCGGCCAGGTGGGGACGGGCGGGATTGTCCGCGACCCGGATGCGCACCGGGAGGCCATTGAAAAGGTGGCTGACTGCGTTCGCTCGCTGGGTTGGGAGGTTGCGGGCGTGATCGATTCGCCCATCACCGGCGCGGAAGGTAACAAGGAGTTTCTGCTTTATGCGCGACGGCCCGCTCATTGATCCGGCAAGAGAATATCGTTTGGGAAATATGCCCCATCTTTACAGCGTTTCTTGTCGTAAAGGTAGGAGAGCGCCAAAACCGGGGCAATCGCATTTGAAATTGCAATCATGAACCGCAGTGGCTTTGAAAGGGCACGGCTTTACAGGCTGCGGAAAAAGGCCGGAGTTGGGGCACGATTCCCTCAAAACGCCCCTCGGGGCCTAAAGGCCACGTTCATTCTGCTGCACTTACGGCACGGCTGAAGCCGTGCCCTTTCAAGACTGA